>Ga0136588_1000842_pt1 | contig 10689 bp, 15 predicted proteins | sample AntRauMFilla1564_FD_104782 | JGI IMG/M metagenome (GOLD analysis project Ga0136588, IMG submission 104782) | Saline lake microbial communities from Rauer Islands, Antarctica - Metagenome Filla 1 #564 | ecosystem: Environmental > Aquatic > Non-marine Saline and Alkaline > Saline | place... | reverse complement strand
GAAGCTGTACTTATGATCCCGTTGTTATAAAAGGTTGTATGGACCCTAAGGCAAACAATTACGATCCAAAAGCTACTGAAGACGATGGAAGCTGTACTTATGATCCCGTTGTTATAAAAGGTTGTATGGACCCTAAGGCAAACAATTACGATCCAAAAGCTACTGAAGACGATGGAAGCTGTACTTATGATCCCGTTGCTCCTGAAATTACTTCTTTTAAACAAACTGTTATTCCTAAAAAAGGAAAAGAAGCAGAGTTTACTATTAGAATGAAAAATGCAAATTCAATTTTATTAAGTGCATCAAATGATAATGCTACAATTTCAAGTAATAATATAGAAGTTAAATACGATAATTCTATAGATCCTCCAAATCCATCTACATTAATAGCTAGTTTTGGAAAAGAATCCTTTAGTAAAAATGGATGGAAAGATACAATTTCTGGAAGGTATGCAGAAGGAAATGGGGCTTTTATTTCAGACGATGACGGGGAAGGAGTATTTTTTGAAAGAAACTCGTCAGGCCTTAAATTTACTGGAATTTCTCATCAGGATTACACATATAAAATTAAATGTAAAATGTTAGGAAATATTGATAATATTAGAGATATTATAGTCAAAAGAACCGGTCATGCTGGGAACGGAAGCTTATTATTTCTATTTAACCATACAGGAAATCAAATATTTTGGGATAATACTAGCACGACAAACAGGATAGAGACTGGGTATGTTCCTAAAGAGAATGAACTTTTAAAAATACACATTTCTAGAAATCATGGAATTTGGATTAATGATAATAAAGTTGGAGAAAGTGGGGATGTTAATTTAGATATAGTTAATGATTACTTACTAGAAATTGGAGGAGACGATGATTATGAAGAAAGAGGATTTGGCGGAATAATATATTCTGTAGATGTTCATAACGTAAGTATTGATTTGGAAAATTAAACCCGATTGATTTAGTAATAACTTTGGGAGGCTGGATATTTAAATATCCAGCCTTTTTTGTTAATATAGGACACATTCTGATGAATTCTATTTATACGTCCATATTATAGAGGGATAAAAAAATATATAAAATAAAAAAATTAAAAATGAGAAATATTCCCCTTATAATTATTTTTATTTTATTCTCTTCTTTTTTAAGATCCCAGGATGTTAATGAAAGAGGTACAGAATCAAAAGAAGTAATTGAATGCTTAACTAAAATAGCAGATGAAGAAGAACACAAAAATCTGGAAATATTAATAAGATCCGGATTAACTAATAATCTAGCTAAAACTGAAGACGACGTAATAGAAATTCGTACTGTGGTTCATGTAATCCACGACGGAGATTCCTACGGTATGGGATCTAACATAAGTGACGAGCAGATTTACTCGGCCATAAATGGAATGAATGAAGACTACAGGAAAATGTACGGTACTGATGGATATGGTGACGGAACAGATACGCAAATTCAGTTTCATTTGGCTACCTGTGATCCTGAAGGAAATCCTACAACTGGAATAAATAGAATAAACGGAGCCTTTTTATCAACAACCTACGAAAATGAAGGAATCTCAGCAGGACAGGGGCAGGGAGAAAATGAGGTGACTGTAAAAAACTGGTCTAGATGGCCAAACCAAGAGTATTATAATATTTGGATTGTTTCAGAAATAGAAAATAATAATGGAGGCTCAGGAATTCAAGGATATGCATATTTCCCTACCGTATCTTTAGTAGACGGTACGGTTAATTTATATAACGCCTTTGGAATTAGAGGCCCATATAATTCAGAAACCGGAGTTAACTTTAATCTAAAATCATATACCAACAGAAATAGAACAATAACTCACGAATTAGGACACGCTGGTGCTTTATTCCATACATTCCAAGGAAATTCATGCATCGAAACAAATTGCAATTTTCAAGGAGATAGAGTATGTGACACTGATCCTCATACGGTAACTTCCTCTTGTAATTCTTTTATTTGTGGAGGTAATTATAATAAGGACAATTATATGGGCTACACTAGTGAAAGTTGCAAAGATGCATTTACAGAAGGGCAAAAGGATAGAATGAGATCCGCTCTAACATTCAATAGATCAAATTTAATTTCACAGCCTCTTTGCTTAGGAGATGCTACCGATATAGATTTTGATATAATATGGCCAGTTTATAGCTCATGTTCAGACGACCCAGAAAATTCAGTTTTCGTAAAATTAACTAATACTGGGGAAGGACTTTTACAAAGAACAAGATTTGTAGGTAATCTAGGAGATCAGGTCATAGATTATGAATGGGCAGGATGTTTAGGGCCAAATCAATCAGATTCAATATTTATTGGAAACGGAATATTTAACGAGATCATAAATACTGTAATCTTAAATGTTACAGAAGTTAACAGAAATGTAATAACGCCCATAGAAAAATCTAAAGAAGTTATTGTCTCTGGAAATCAATTTGGATACATTGAGGTTATGTTAGATGCATTAGGGGGTCAAAATTCCTGGGAAATTACAAATACAGAAAGCGGAGAGATAGTTTTAGCATCTGAAGGCTACCTTAATTTTAACCAAGGCTCCATATATCTATCCGACGTATGTCTTTTAGATGGTTGTTATGAATTTAATGTATATAACGTTGTTGGAAATGGTATATGTTGTCAAAATGGAATAGGATATATTAAATTTTTCGACCAAGAAGATAATCTATTAGTTGAATTTACAGACTTTGGATCTATTGGATCTTATGGGTTTTGTGTAGATTTTACCGAAGATCCTGATCCTGAATTTGATCTTATATCTTTCGATGGTAAGTGTTCAAGAATATCAGAATCAACTTCTCAAATATACCTGGAATTTACAGTAGAAAATGAGGGTAATATAGATGGATACCAGATTGATCACTATAATGCGGAGGATATGAGTTTTGTGGGATCTTATAATATAGAATCTCAAGGGTGTTCAGATCCTTGTACTTACCCATATATAATCAATAACTTTCCTCCAGTATCATATTTTAAAATATACAAGATAGAAAATGGGCAATTAAATGGAATAGGAGAATTAAAAATAGAATGTAAAACTAAATATGATCCTTGTGGATTTACTATAGTTAAGGGTTTTATAATCCCAAACAATCCAGCTTTCCAAGTTTATATTGTTGATATGGCATTTTATAATGAAACCGTCGGTGGTGACATTAGCGGGTTACAGCCTGGATTTTATTTAATAATATTGGTTGGTCCTGAAGGTAATAAAGAGTGCGTAGTACCCCTAGGGATAACAAAATAATACAAAATCAAAGGAAATTAATAAAAATTCCTTATATTTATAAAGTTAAAGAAATTCCAGGATTATCTTTAATGTTTGTTTTTTGATTACATTCGGTAACCCCGAAATTAAAGCCTCCAAGAAATTGGAGGCTTTTCTTATCTATTTGATTTTTTTATTATATTTGTATTTACCATTATTAACTAAAACAAATAAAATGAAGTTTTTAAAATTACTTGCTCTAATATTTTCATTAAGTTCCATTTCCGCTTATTCCCAGAAAGATTCGTTGAAGGGGAATTTTAATTACGAATTCTACGTAGATGCCTATTACAGTTATGACTTCAGTGAACCCTCGGATAACCTAAGACCCGATTTTCTATTTCAGTATAACCGAACAAACCAGATTGGAATCAACATGGCTATGGCTAGAGTTGGGTACGAAAACGGTAGGGTAAGCGCCAATTTGGGTATAAACTCCGGAGTATTTCCTCAGTATAATATGTCACATGAACAGGAGCTTTTAAGAATGCTTTATGAAGCTAATGTAGGTTATCTTATAACTCCGAAACTTAAGTTTACTGCTGGTATGTTTTCTTCTCATATGGGATTTGAATCTATATTAAGTTTTGATAATTATCTTACAAGTCATTCTTTATCTTCCGAATGGACTCCTTATTATCTATCAGGAGCTAAACTAGAATATACTCTTAATAATGAATGGTTTTTCGGATTTACAGTAGCTAATGGAAATCAGATGTTAGGTGAATCCCCATTTAATTCAAATAAGCTAGTCGGAATCCAAGCTAATTATTCACCAACAGATAAGATAACCCTTAATTATAGTAATATGTATTATAATGACGCTCCGTCAGACTCCGTCAGACTCCGTTGGTATATCTTCAGAATTTGTTCTATATCATAATTTATACGGGGAGTTTGGAATTGGTGAAGATCTCGGGCTGATATTGGGAACTGACTATGCTACTAATAATTCTAATTCAGATCTTTATGTTTTGAGTGCTTTATTAAAATATCAGATAGATCCACAGTTTACTGTTGCTGGTAGATTCGAGCATTACAACGATTCAGATAATATGTTTATTGAAACCTCCTCTGGACAAGAATTTGTATGTAACACATATTCTATGAATTTGGATTATTCGCCGACTGAAATAATTAAATTCAGAATATAGGGAAGGATATTTAGCAACTCAGAAGAAATTTTTATGGATCAGCCAGGAAATCCTACTGATATGAATTCGAATCTACTTCTTTCAGTCCAAGCGAAATTTTAAGTAATTAAGGATCTCTATAATGAAAACTGAATATTCAATAAACTATGACGCGGAATCTATAGAAGAGGCCAAAGAATACTTAGCTTATAGATACAAGCAAATAGGTAAGTTTGGATATTCATTATATTCGGAAACCGTAGTTGATGGAAAATCTATAGTTACTATTTATAGAGATCCTAATAATGAAGGGAATTGGGGAAGCGTTTACGTACTTAAGCAATTTAGAGGAAACCAAGTATTTATAAAAAACATACAGCAATTTATGATTGCTATAGTAACTCTGGATGAATGCAATATAGTTCCGTATCTATCAAAAAGAAAAATCAATTACATATCACTGGAGCATAGTAATGCTTATAGATTGATACAGAAATATTATGGAGACGAAAGGACCCAAAGAACGGGGATTCCTTTAATTTACCATATTGACGAGGGCGGAGAAATTTTAAATTCACTAGGGTCAACCGACATAGTTAAAGATGCCTATTACCTGCACCCTCTATTTCAGTCTGATGCTGACTTTAATAGTAACAAGGTTATGGATTTAGAAGGAATAGATCTAGAATCTATAATACTAGCTATAGAATACCGTAGAGTCGCCAATTCGTATCTCTCCAATATGAAAATGAGTGAATTTGTTGGATTTAGTTGCGAAGAGGTAAAACAGATGCTCATAGCGGACAAGATACAAAATTATAAGGACTTTATGAATCACCATTATGGAATTCATAAAAGAAGTGACGAATTATATAAATATTTCCATAATTGGTTTAATCTTTTGGAAATAAATTATTCAGACTGGGAATTTTTATCTACTTTTAAAGAAAACAAAAAATGGTAACCGGAAAAATATTTTCTATAGATTCTAGAGAAAAAATAGTAGATAGCGTAATCTCTAGTTTTGAAAAACATAATAACGAATCTCTAAAAAAAGGAAAGGTCAGAATAGATAAATTCTCTGATGGAGAAATGTCAGTATGTTACGAAGAATTTGTCAGAGGTATGAAAGTATTTCTAGTATGTTCTACAATAAATTCCGATAATATAATTAAGCTCAATCTGGCTATAGATGCTGCACTTAGAGCTTCTGCAAAAGAGATAATTGTTATTACTCCATATTTCGGGTATGCAAGACAAGACCGCAAGGATGGCATTAGAGGAGCTTTAGGAGCCAAAGTTATTATGAATATGTTAATAGCTAATGGGATGGACAGACTCATCTCTATGGACCTTCATGCTGATCAAATACAGGGATTCGCCAACGTTCCAATAGATCACATTTCAGGATATTCTATATTTAAAAGAGAATTGGCTAAGTTCGCTAAGAATTCTCCGGATAACCTAGTCATATGTTCACCAGATGCTGGTGGGGTTAAAAGGGCATTCGTTTTTCAAAAGAAGTTAATAGACAGCGGATATGAAAATGTCGAATTTGCTATGCTTTCTAAAATGAGGAAAAAACCCAATGAAGTGGACCGGATGGATTTAATCGGAGATGTTAAGGGAAAGGATGTCATAATCGTAGATGATATGATTGATACCGCAGGAACTTTATGTAAAGCAGCAAGAATCCTAAAAGAAGCTGGGGCTAAAACAGTAAATGCTTTTTGTACACATGCGGTTCTTTCTGGACCAGCTTATAAAAGAATCGGAGAATCTGATTTAAAATCTTTGCACGTTTCCGATTCCCTTCCAATAAGGTCAGAATTAAACGCAGAGGAGGACAGGGGTCGTAATAAAATATGGGTATCATCAGTAAGTAGACCTTTATCCAGTATAATATATGCTATCATGAAAGGTGAATCATACTACGCAATAAACCACGAAGTATAATGAAAACAATAGAAGTATCAGACGAAATGTACGAGAAGTTGGTATCGATAGGTACTGAGATGACAACCCAGGACCCTAGAGGAACAAAAATGACTCATTTATTTCAAGTTAGAGATTATAAAAAAAAAATTAGAGAAAAATGAAGCTTAATATAGCTAAAGAAAGCGAGAATGAAGTAGAAACACTCATTGGAAAAATATTAAAAGAATACCCTGATTCTAATAGGGAGGATAATACTTATTTAGAGATGAAAACTGGGATAAAAGGAATTGAAAATATAGGAATAGTTTTTTATCCTAAGCTATTAACTTATGGATTTGGATCTACCGAAGCTATAACACCGTGGATTTGCGTTAGATTAGAAATCGAAGATGGCCTAGCCGAAGATTCAATTAGAAAACTTCTAAGATGGATGGTTTCTATATTTAAAAATATAGGATATTTTCCATTTATGGACGAAGATGCAACCGCTCAACATTTTTCCAAAGACGAAAGAAAAGGATGGACTAAATATTCTATGTTTGTTAATCCAGATTATCCAGAGGGAATATGGGAGAATCACACACTATAAAATATTTAGATTTCGAGAAGGATCCAAACGGAAGATGGTATGTTATACTAGATGACTGGGAAGGTGACAGAGAAGAGCTAGAAATGGTTATGGAAGCTGATACTATGTTGGATATATTGTCACAGGGGGATAGTCCTATAAACGTTACTATATCCAAAGAACCCTTTGAAAATCCAACTTTCGAATTAACCTTTAGGAAAGAGGAAGCAGGAGGAGGGAATTATAAACTGAAGGGTGAATTTTTTGAATTCCCAGTTTGGCTTTGTCACGTAACTAAATTCGTTTATGGGGATTTACCTAAAAAATTATATTGCGCCAGAAATGAAGATTGAAGATTTTGAAAAGACTATAGAAATAATAAGTAGGGATAAGTTAATTCCATGTCATATTTCTATAGATGAAAAAATAAAGGAATCCATAGGGGACGAACCTCTCATAGGGGTAAACATTAGATTGGAGAATTCTATATTCGGTAAAAAAGAATGGTTTCTAATGGAAGGTGATTGCGAGGTTATTTTAAGGTGGGGTAAAGAACCCGCTTCTACATTTATAACTAGGGTATATCGATCAGAATGGGATGAATTCTTAGCTAAAAAAAGCGGATTGATATGAACGAGGATTATAAAAAAGCAGTAGAATTAGGTTTGACTGACTTCGACCGATGGGAGAAAGGAATGTGTCATCATCCAAAGAGTGAAAGGTTAATTAAATTTATTGCTGAACATGACTTCCACGATCACGGGGATTACCTAGAGATTAAATTCGGAGGAGACGGAGACGGAGACGGAGGAGAACATCTAATGTATTTGATGGATACCTTTTTTGAAATGTTAGATAAAGTGGAGGAGATGGGGTGAAAGTAATAATAGCTGGTGGAAGAGAATATAAGGATTACGCAAACCTTAGAAAGGTATGCGATGAAATATTTGAACTTAATGGTATAGAGGATCCTGAAATAGTTAGTGGAACAGCTAGAGGAACAGATAAAATGGGAGAATTTTATGCTAAACAAAGGGGATTTAAAATAAGAGGGTTTCCTGCAGATTGGAATAAGTTCGGGAAAAAAGCTGGCCACATTAGGAATGGCCAGATGGCCAGATATTCAGATATGCTAATACTTTTTTGGGATGGAAAAAGTAGAGGAAGTAAAGATATGCTGGAACAAGCAACAGAAGAAAGGTTATTAACTCATGTAATAAGATATAGCGATGGGATTTAATGAGAAGATTAAAAATCCAGAATCTTGCAAAGAAAAGGGGGCTTGGAGCGATGGAAATTGTTGTTGTAATTGCAGACATCAACTAAAAATTAATAAACACCCTTGGAACAAAAGTAAAAGGTTTAAAGGAAGCATTAGCGAGAATTCTGGTATTTTTGTATGCTCGGTCCAGATGGATATAGAAAATACAAGAACTGGAATAGCTTTCGAAAGAAAGCATGGATATTGCGAATTACACAGTCCTCATAGAAAAGTAAGGTAAAATATAAAGTTTAGAATAATGAAACATATGTCTACTAAAGTATGTATGACCAAAGATCTGGGGGTACATGAAAATCTTTTCGGAGGGTTTCTAATGTCTTGGATGGATGAAGCTGCGGCATGTTATGCTTGCCTAGAATGCGAAACCCCAAATATGGTAACTTTAAAAGTTTCCGAAATAATATTTAAGCAACCCATAAAGGTAGGGGATATAGTAAACATAACTTGTGATACAGTAAAAATAGGAACCTCTAGTATAACTATAAAAACCGAAATAAAAAGATATACCAAAAAAGATGCTGGAACATTAGTTGCAGAAGCAGAATTGGTATTTGTTAGAATAGATGGCGATGGAGAGTCCAAGCCAATAAGTTTAAAAATAAGAAATAAATGGAATGAAGGAAACTGAAATCTCAATGATAGTCGCTGCTGATAGTAATAATGCTATCGGATCCGATAACAAAATGCCTTGGCATCTACCTGATGATTTTAAATATTTTAAATCAACTACTCTTGGCCATACAGTAATAATGGGAAGATTAACTATGGAATCCCTTCCGTTTCCTTTACCAAAAAGAAGGAATATAGTTATGAGTAGCAATAAGGATTCCATTTTAGAAGGATTCGAACACGCCAAATCCTCTAGAGATGCTTTATCTATGGTAGAGGGAGAAGAAAAGGTATTTATTATTGGAGGAGGACAGATCTACACTCAATTCTCACTAATGGCATCAGAAATACATAAAACCAAAGTGGATACGGAAATAGAAAACGCAGATACCTGGTTTCCTAATATCATAGAAGAGGAATGGGAACTTGAATCTACTATATTTCACGACAAAGACGAAAGACATAAGTATTCTTTTAGTTTTAATGTATATAAAAGAAAATCATAATCATGGCGGAGAATGAAAATGAGGGAAATCCTCAATATATAGGAGACGGGGTTTACGTAGAAACTGAAGGTAATTGGGCTATTAAGGTAAGAGTCAATCATCATCTGAATCCCGTTGCAGTAACACTGGAAGATACAGTACTACAATCCTTAGTAGATTATGCCAGAGCTAATGGATTCGAAGTAAAATAGGATATAACGGTGGCTTCGGCCACACTTAGGACCGGGATGATCTCGGTATAAGGCAGGAAAAGTTCGCTACTATCCTGCCTTTGTTGTGATATATAGTTTATGCTAAAACACCTATTTGAATACGACGCCTCTGAATTGGCAGACCTATTAGGAGACCTAGGAGAACTAGGGTTGGAAACTTTACAGGGATGGATCATAATATGGTATGGGGAATATGATGTACCTCACACCGAAATAATCGTAGCTCCAAGTGCTAATGATGCATTGGCAATTTATTTACATAGAGGCTATTTTGGACCAGATTTCCAAAAACTACTTAAGAATAAATGGAAAGATTCAGAAAAAGAAAACCTAACAGATTTTATTAAAAATAACGAATCGATCAAAGGTAATTTTGCTCTGTGGTTTGGTTTACTAGTTAAAAGTGGGAAAGTAAATAAATTCACATCAGTTAATAACCTTAGAACTAAAGATGGTGTCAAGAGTCCTTCATATAGTTCTTTAGAAGAAAATCCAGATCCCTACCATCAAATAAATATATTCGAAAACCTATTTACTAATTCTAAAGATAGATTCAATGAGGCTTATAAATCAAAGACCAGTAAAAAAGGTTTAGTTACAATTCCATTCGACTCAGAAGAATACGCACCAGAAAATAGAATTAAATCTGGTGGGTGGATGCCGTAAGGATCAAATAACTAAACATACATTCCTATTTATATCTAACTCTTCTTATATTTGTACCCGAAAGACAAACTTCTCTCCAAGCTTTTCTTTGGCCCTTCCATGAATAAGGAGTGCTTTCTATTTTAGAAGCATTTCCGAACTCTCTTATGTAATTAATATATTAGAAAGATTTAATATTGGCTGGAAAAGTGCCGAAACAAAAACACTGAAGATATCATATAAAGATTACAATAATTCCGAAAGAACCTACGTTGCAGATTTTCTAGTAGATAATAAATATTTAGTTGAATGTAAACCAAAAAAATTATGGAACTCAGCAAACGTAAAAAATAAAACAATGGCTGCAGAAAAATTTTGTTTAGCTAATGGGTTAATATACAAAATAACAGAGCCCAGAAAATTATCGGATTCAGAGATATTAGAAATATATAAAAATGGAAAAATTAAATTTATTGATAGATATAAATGGGAAATGGG
>Ga0136588_1000839_pt1 | contig 10710 bp, 13 predicted proteins | sample AntRauMFilla1564_FD_104782 | JGI IMG/M metagenome (GOLD analysis project Ga0136588, IMG submission 104782) | Saline lake microbial communities from Rauer Islands, Antarctica - Metagenome Filla 1 #564 | ecosystem: Environmental > Aquatic > Non-marine Saline and Alkaline > Saline | place... | reverse complement strand
AGTAGAGAAAGACCTACAGAGCCTAAAGCTAGTGATGAACTATGTAGACGGACTGCCACAACAAAAGCTAGACCTAACAAGTGGTGGAGAAAGAATAACAATGGCTACATTTCTAACTGAACTAAATGAAGATAACGAAGAAACAACTGAATGATAAAAGCTGGCGTATTAATAACCTTTATAAGATAAGGGATAAGAACAAACAGCTAATAACCTTTAAAATAAATAAGGCTCAGAAACACTTTAACGATAATAAGCACGATAGGAATATAATACTTAAATCTAGGCAACTGGGGTTTACCACCTTTGAAGCTATAGATGCCCTAGACGATACTCTATGGACACCAAACTTTAAAGCTTTAATGCTTAGTTACGATGTAGACAGTGCTATAGAGATATTTGATGATAAGATAAGTCTAGCTTGGGACAATTATAATGAGAAACTAAAAGGACTATATAAATTAGATACAGATAGATCCAACAAACTAAAGTTTGACTTCGGCAATAAAACATACAGCTCAATCATAGTTAAGAATAGAGGTAGGTCAGGAACTTATAACAGACTACATATATCAGAGTTCGCTAAGATATGCTATGAGAGTCCAAGGAAAGCTAAGGAGCTACTAACAGGAACGATACCAGCTGTACCATATGGAGGTAGAATAGATATAGAAAGCACAGCAGAAGGGGAAATAGGATACTTTCATGATATGTTCTGGGAAGCATGGGACAGAGGAGAGCCTAGCAATCAGATAGAATATAAAAGCCATTTCTACAATTGGACTTGGGATGAGGAAGAGATAGCCAATATCAAAGAGCCAATACTAGAAATGGAACAGGCTGAGTTATTTAAGGATTATCAAGAAAGACATAAGCTAACAGATATACAAATTACATACTACTATCAGAAATGGTTATCACTAGGAAAGGACTGGTCAACACTTAGACAGGAATATCCAACAACACCAGAAGAGGCTTTTATCAGTAGTGGGAATAAGCTGTTTGATGTAGAGAGCGTAAAGAACCTAAAGAAATATACAGAAGAGGGGAAGAGGGTAGGTAAATGGATATACTATGAAGACTATAAGCCTGGACATAGATACGCTATGGGGGCAGACGTTTCACATGGCAAAGGCAAGGATAGTTCAACAATAGTTATAATGGACTTCTTCTATGCTAGACCTAAGGTAGTAGCAGAGTATGCAAATAATGAGATACAGCCAGATACCTTTGCTTATGAGCTAAAGAGTGGTGGTGTAATGTATGGGAATTGTCTAATAGCTGTTGAGAATAATGATAGAGGGCATACAACATTAACAACCCTTAAAGGCATATACTATAATATATATAAAAGAGAAAATGATAAGGCTAAGCTAGATAAGCAGACTAATGACTTAGGGTGGAACACTAACGGAGCTAGTAAGCCTAAGATGATGATGGAGCTATCAACAGCAATACAGGAAGACTTGCTAGATATACCTAGCAAACATATACAGACAGAGCTTAGGACTTACTCAGAAGATGATTTAACACAGGTAAGATTTGATGAAGACCAGACTAGACATTGGGATAGAACAATAGCCCTTGCATTAGTGTGGCAGATGAGAGCTAAGGCGAATAAACGAGTAAACAACTTTTCACAAACTAATAAAAGAATATTAAAATAGTAGTTCGGCATTACCTATATGACAATCGGAACACTCGCATATAAAGAAATAAAGACATTCAAAGGGGCTACTGATGATAATGGCTTCAATCAATATAATAATATACTCCGTATTGATAAATACCTTAGAGGTGAGTATTGGAACTGTAGTGACCCAACTGCATTGTTTTGGCAACTAGCTACACCAAGAGTACCCTTGTATGCTAAGTCTATTGATGCTGATACTAAGAACTTTGAAATGATAGGTATTGGTAAGTTCAACTGGTTCAAAGCTTTCCTATTAAATGTAAAGTTTAAACAATGGGCAAGAAGAGAAAGACTAGCCTTAACATTAGACGATACTAGTGATGGAATAGCTACATACGGTTCTATGGTATGGAAGAAATGCTTTGCTGCCGATGGTGAAGTTAGCTTAGAGGTAGTTAGTCTACAAAACATATTCTTTGACCAATCAGTTAAAAACATAGTAGATAGCCCTGTTATAGAGCTACACTACATGTCAGAAATGGAAGTAAGACGTAGATACCCAGACCTTGCTACTGAAATTATAAAGAAGGCGAAGAAGGGTAAAGAAGATAAAGAGAACGAAACAGATGAAGAGGAGCGTAAGATAGAAGTAGTAGAAAGATGGGGAGAGTATAAGGAAGAAGATGATGACAAAGTTGTCTATATGCACAGTATCACAGCAGGTTCAGGAGATAACGAGGTTGTAATGGTAGAGGATGAGGTTAAGACAGATAAAGCAGGTAAACCAAAAGACTTTCCTTACTACGATTTTCATGGAGAAAGAGTACCGAGACGTTGGCAGGGGATGGGAGTTGTTGAAAGACTATACAAACTACAAGAACAAATCAACGCTCTAGTTAATCAGAACTCAGACGCTAATGATATTGCTTCATTGCTATTACTAACTACTAACGACCCGGAGACACAGGGTAATGTATTAGATAGTGCTAGAACAGGACAAATCATAAACACTCAAGACATGCAACAGCTAGGCATTGATAACCGTTTTATCTCTACCTTTATTAATCAGATGGCATTGATTGAGAAGAAAGCAGATGACCTATGCTACATAAACGATTCTATTAGTGGAGATACACCCCCTAGTGGTGTACCGTTTAGAAGTCTAGCAGTAGCAACAAAGGCAGCAGCTTCTACATTTAAATACATAAAGACAGGAATTATAGAAAAGATGGGATATATCTTACAAGAGGATATAATGCCAGACGTAGTAAAAGGATTCAACAGGGACGATGTAATTGATGTAATGGAAGGTGACGGAGACCTAAGACTATATGACCAAACCATCATTGACATGGAGCTTAGAGAGTTCTTAAAAGGTAAAGAGGTGTTATTTGAAGAAGATATCGCAGCTAAAAAAGTAGAGATACAAGAAAGGCTAATCAGAGAAGGTAGACAACATCCTACTCCCGGTAAGTACTTTGACTTCAAGTGGGGCATTTACATGAACCCTACAGGGGAATCAGTAGATAAGAACACTCAGAACGCAGCAATAGACGGAGCTATACAAGACATGAGTGCTAACCCAGCCGTAGTCAATACACCACTATACCAACAGAAGCTTGCTAATAACGGTATTCCAGCATTTAGACTTACACCAGAAGAACAGGCAGCCCTTGGTAATACAGCGGGAGTTAAACTACCAGAAGCACCACAAGTAGATAAATTAAGCCAGTTGGCCGAGACAGCATAATATGAGTAACTATATTAAAAACCTAGTAGCTACAAGTGGATGGAAAGAAGTAGAATCAATGTTTGAGAAAGCTATATCAGACTGTAGAAATGAAGTAGTTGATGACACTCTTCCCGGTGATGCTTACAAGTCTACATCTATAGGAAACATTAAAGGAGCTAAGAAGATGAGAGCTTTACTAAACAAGATTAAACTAGCAGGTGGAACTATAACCACCGACAAGATTAAATACGAATAATGCCTATAATACCAGAAATAATTGATAATGCTAAAGGACATCTAAGAGGGATCGCAGGTGATAGCTAGAACGGTTTAATAGGGGTTCAATTCCCCTACTAGCACAATCGTGGACTAAACCACGTTAATAAACGATTATAAACTAACATTGACAAAACAATGGAAAACAATGAAGAAGTAACAGTTGATGAAACTGTAGAAACATCTTCCGAAGATGTAAAAGACGAGACAAAAGATTGGAAAGCAGAAGCTCTAAAGTATAAAGCTATTGCAGACCGAAAAGACAAAAAACTTAAGGAAGCACTAACCGATGGCACAGAGCCAGAGGCAATTATTAAACCTAATACAGAACAAAGTGTCTTTACCATTGAGCATGGAGCTTTAATGCAACAGGGCGCGAATGTTGAGAAACTGAATATAGCAGAGACTCTTGTAAAAGTTGAAAGAGAAAAAGGCAACGCCATCACTCTTACAGACGCTTACAACAGCCCTATAGCTCAGGCAACATTCGCAGACATGGACAGTAAAGAAAAGCTAAAGGCTAATAGTCTTGGAGCATCTACTGGTTCAGCCCCAGCAACTCGTGAAAAAACAGTCGGAAATATGACCGATGCAGAACACAGAGAAATGGCAGAAGCCAAGCTCGCAAATGCAATTAACGGTTAAGCACATTTATTCTCAATAAAACTATGGCGACTGGAGCCTATCCTACGAGTACAATGACCACAACCACACTTGCTAACATTATCCCTAACCTATAATTCTGGGGATATAAAACCTTTTCTGATTAATGGGGAAAGTCCTTGAAGTTCATTTAAAATTAGTGTATAATTAGTGTATGATATATTATTAAACATTTTTTTATGCCAAGACAAAAAGCTAGTAAAATTTGCATTAAGTGTAATACAAACAATTCTAAATATGGTAACTACTGCGGTGTATGTATGTACCAGAAGAGAAAGAAATACTTTAGCGATAGAGTAAAAGCTGGGTATTATAAAGGAAAAACAGTAAAAAGGAAAGCAGAACTTAGGAAAAAATATTTAGAAAAAAACGATTACAATTGTAAAAAATGCTCTTGGGACACTATCCCAGAGATACTACATATTCATCATATAGATTGTGATAGAGAAAATAGTAAATTAGAAAACATTATTATGTTATGTCCTAATTGCCATTACTCTAGACATTATATTGAGAAAACAGCGTCTTGGAATCCTAAAATGAAAAAGAAATATGATACTTCTAACTATAATGCTAATTGGAGAACTTAGGATAACCCCCAGGAACATTGACAAACTTAATTACAAATGAGCGTGAGCGTTTATACGATGAAATAATTAAGTTAAATAGAGTCGGTCGATGACCTGCAGAGACTAAGTGAAAAGGCTCTTCTTTATTAGGTAAGAAGAGATGCGATAGTCCGAACTGCACGTATAAAATGAAGGTGCAGACTTAGGCAGAAATGACCTAGGCACGTCAAAATGACGGGGTAACAGAATGGAAATTTGGGGTGAAAAGATGAACGACTACTACAGAGAAAATCTGAAAGCAGCAGCATTTTTCACTGACCTATCTTCTGACATTGTTGGTGGAGGTGATACAGTTTATGTACCAAACATCACAGCTATGATTGCACATAACAAAGTAACAGCAGCAGCAGTTACAGTTAATGCAAACACAGACACAAACATTACTCTACTTGTTCAAACTAAAAAAGAGTGTTCATTCGCTATTGAAGACATGGACAGTGACCAAGTAAAGCAATCATACGGATATATCGGTAAACAAGCTATGAGCGCAGCTTACCAAGTATCAGAAGCATACGAACTAGCAATTATCGCTCTATTCCCGTCTTTCTCACAGACAGTTGGAACATCAGCATCTGGGCTTGCAGATTCAAACATTCTTGCAGCATTGAAATATCTTGCAGATGCTAATGCCCCTATGGAAGGAAGAGCATTTTTCCTAAGTCCTAAACAAGTTTATTCTGACTTGATGGCTATTGATAAATTTACTCTATTACAAAACACTAACGGAGCAGACCCAGTTCTAAAAGGAGCTGTTGGAATGCTTTACGGTTTACCTGTAATTCAAAGTTCTAATATCGGTACTACTCTAGGTTCAGCTAACGCTTGTCTAGCTCATAAAGATGCTATTGTCCACGCTAACACAGGATTGAAAGTTCAATCTAACTATGTACCTCAGTACTTATCTACTATCACAACTGCATTTATGCGTTTTGGTGCAATTAAGAACAGAGATACATCTGGTGTATGGATTAAAACCGCTGCTTAAACAAATAATATTGTTCTTAGGGAGAAATCCCTAGGCTCGGAAATAATATGAAAAGAGAAATAATAGACATCATAAACGAAAGAGTACAGTTCGGTAAAGACATACCAACAGCAGTAATAGAATACAACTTTAAACTACCCAAGGATAAAGAAATAACAAAGGATAGCTTTTTCGGTGTTAAGGCTAAATTTAACCCAGATGCACCACAAGATACAGCTCAATTAACTTATACTATGTAACATGGACGAAACTAAAGTTAAAATAGAAGACGGAGTTTATAAACTAGACTTAACGTGGGAAGAACTGGAAGAACAGCGGATTATTAATGAAGCGAAAGACAACCCACCACAAGCTAAAGTAAAACACTACATATGAATGTATTAATGATACCAAATGGATATAAAGGTTGTGGCTATGTAAGGCTTCAACTACCAGCATGGCAAAACGGATTTGATATGGCAGAAACAGTCCAAGAGATGCTAGATAAGGCTAAATATGCAGATGTTATAGTATTCCATAGACCAGAGAACAAAGAATACTACGATGTGGCCGTAATGCTTAAGGGGCTAGGCAAGAAAATAGTAATGGATAACGACGATACTTTTAAGATAGATGATTACCACCCACTAGCAACATTTAAACCAGATGCAGTAGAAGTTGGATTAAAAGGAAGAGACGATGCAATCAGTAAATTCTTAGGAATAGCTGACTTAGTAACCACTACCACCGAGACACTAGCTAAAGAGTATAGAAAGCTAAATGACAATGTAGTAATCTTGCCTAATTGTGTTGACCCTATTGACTGGGATGACCCAATAAGAAATGAAGCAGACAAGGTTAGAATAGGAATCGTAGGGAGCTGTGCCTTCGAGTACGACTATTTACATGTTAAGGACGTATTGAAAGAATTAAGCGACAGAGAGGACGTACAGCTCTGTATGTTCGGTCTAGGAGACAAGCAACACCGTAAGAATAACTCTAGAGTAACAAAAGTCTTTAAAGATGATTATAAGTTCTGGGATAGTGTAAACATAGAGCATCAACCTTGGTGCGATATAGAAGATTATCCAAGCATGCTAAATGAGTCTAAACTAGACATAATGTTAATGCCTAGAAAAGATAATTACTTCAATAGATGCAAAAGTAATCTTAAATTCTTAGAAGCTAGTATGCTAGAGATCCCTGTGATAGCTCAGTCATTTGATAACGCCCCTTATGAGGAAATAAAGCACATGGAGAACGGTATTCTGATAAGAGATAACAAAGACTGGATGAAAATGATTAACTGGATGATAGACGGTAAAGATAGGCGTAGAATGATTGGTAAGACAGCTAAACAATATACATTAAACAACTACAATATAGAGGAGAAAGCTCAACTTTGGGCAGATGCCTATGCTAAATTATTTTAAATGTTCGGACTTATGAAAATTACAAGCAAAGAATTAGTTAAAATTCTAAAACAACAAAAGAAAGTAAACGAAGAAATAGGAGAAAACAACAAACAACTAGTTAAGTATGACGATAAAAGAAAGAAACTAGCTTATAAAGTAGACAGAATTAAACAAAAGGGCGTAAAGATACTTAATAAAGAGTTACCGGGAAAGCTAGAAGAGTTTGACTATACAGGAGCATTAGCAATTATTGATGATGATAGCGTAGAAGTAGACATTCACAATGCTTTTGGAGACATCTTCAAAGAACCTGAAACACTTAAGGAGAAACTAAGAGAAGACTTTAAAAACAAAGAGGGTATCTGGGCTGACCCATTAATGTATACAGGACATAAGAAATAAATATGCAAAAAGGAGTATTTGACTATGTAGAAAAACATGTAACTACCAAAGGGCTTAAAGGTAAAGTCCTAGACGTAGGCTCATTTGATGTCAACGGCTCTTTAAAGCCTATATTTGACGATTACACAGGCGTAGACATGAGGGACGGTAAGAACGTAGATATAGTGGCTAACTCCCACAAATTGCCGTTTAAAGCCGAGACATTTGATATTGTTACTTGTGTTGAGACACTAGAGCATGATGATGACCCATTTAAAACATTAAGCGAGATACACAGGGTTTTAAAGAAAGGTGGCTGGGCTATAATCGCAGCAAGTGGCATAACTTTCCCTAGACATGATTATCCTAATGACTACTGGAGATTTACATCAGACGCATTTAAAGTACTGATGAAGAAGTTTAAGAACGTAGAGTCAGAAGATAACGAGTATGAAGCGTTTGGAATAGGACAAAAATAATAAATAAATTATATAAATATGCAATTTTCAGACGTAGCGAACAAAACTGGTATAATACAGCAACTAGAAGCTAGTACAAGCCTTGGAGACGGTCAAATCACAGGTAATTCAACCTTATTTGCTCAGTTTACAGCCCAAATCAACAACTATTACATGAAAGCTACTAGCAAGATTGTAATGTCAGACGGTATATGGATATGGGACGACACAAATCACGACGACCTACCTAATTCAACTACAGACCTAGTAGAGAATCAAGCAGACTACGGTGTATTAAGCTTAACACCATCATCAGGGCAAGACTGGCTAGATATAATTGGTGTAAATGTAAAAGATGCTAGTGGTCAATGGTACAAACTAAAGTATAAAGCAGAAAAGAACTTCGGAACTCCTAGACTAGAAAGACAGACAGTAGCAGCACAGCCTAATACATACTCATTTAAGGGGACACAAATATTCTTAGATGCTAAACCAAATTACTCTAGTGCCGGAGGCTTAGAAATAGAATATAGTAGAACAGGCTTAGTCTTTACAGTAGCAGACACAACAAAGAGACCCGGCTTTCACAGCCTATACCATGAGTACCTAGTATTAGGAGCTACATATTGGTGGGAGAAGTATAAATCAGTAGGAAACCCAGAACAGACTAAAAGAGATCTAGTAGAAATGGAGATGGCAATGGCAAAACACTATAATAACAGACATAAGTTTGAGCCAACAACAATACAGAGACCACCAACAAAAGGAAGAAGAGGCTACTTATAGCTATAACACAATGATATAGTCTCTAGGATAATGTAGCCAGTCCGAACCAGCGAACATTATTCTAGGTTTGGAGATTATAAATAATTTTAAAAATATGGCAACAGTATTTACAAACGCATCTAAGAGTGGGGTAGTTTCAGAACTATGGTCGCTCGCTTATGAGCCTTGGTTAGTATCGGAGCAGCCATGGCTTAACGAAGACACAACAGCAGGGACACCTTGGGAGAACTTAAATAAATCATAAAAATATGGCATCAATAACAACATTAAACGCTAGTGATACAGGTTCTGTCAGTAGACCAGTTATAAACACTAACTTTGATAATTTAAATACTGATAAGATTGAGGCTGATTCTGCTGATACCTTAACAAACAAAACAATTAACACAGCTAGCAATAACGTAACAGTTGTAGCTAGTGATGTTTCAGACTTTGACACAGAAGTAGCAAACAATTCAGCAGTTGCGGCTAACACAGCCAAGGCAACATACCCAAGTGCAGACTCAACTAAACTAGATGGTATTGAAGCAAACGCCACCATAGACCAAACTGGGGCAGAGATAAAGACAGCCTATGAGGGTGAAGCAGACACAAATGCATACACAGATGCAGAAAAAACTAAACTAGCAGGGGTAGAGGCTGGAGCAGAGGAAAACAACATATCAGATACAAACGCTACTGACCTCACAGACGGAGGAGAGACAACGCTTCATAGCCATGCAGGTAGTGGTGGTGATGTGGAAGGCACAGAGGTTAAGTCAACAGGAGAAACAGGTGGCTCTAAATTCCTAAGAGAAGACGGTGATGGAACATCATCTTGGCAAGCGATAGGTGGAGGAGGAGATATGGTTGCCTCTAATAACCTGTCTGATGTATCCAGCGCAGTACTATCAGCACATAACATTATTGACGGTAGTGTCTTTGCGAATATAGCAGTCGTCCCTACTGACAAAGTAATGGTACAAGATGTATCAGACTCAAATAAATTAAAATCAGTCACAGCACAGTCTATTGCAGACCTGGGAGGCGAAGGAGATGCTCTAGTGGCTGATCCACTATCACAATTCGCAGCAACTACATCAGCTCAATTGGCAGGTGTTTTGTCAGATGAGACTGGAAGCGGTGCAGCAGTATTTGGTACTTCACCAGCCCTAACTACCCCAACAGGGATTGTAGCAAGCGACCTAGCAGACTTCGATACAGAAGTAGCCAATAACTCAGCAGTAACAGCCAACACAGCAAAAGTAACATACCCATCAGCAGACTCTACTAAACTTAGTGGAATTGAAACTAGTGCAGATGTAACAGATACGGCAAACGTAACAAGTGCAGGAGCTTTGATGGATAGTGAAGTAACTAACCTAGCTCAAGTGAAGGCCTTTGATTCTAGCGATTACGCTACATCAACACAAGGTTCTACAGCAGATTCAGCTATGCAAGACTTGGCAGATGATACTACACCTCAACTTGGCGGAGAATTAGACGCACAAGCTCATTCAATCGGATTCACTTTACAAACAGCAACCTATAACGCAACAACAACAACAATAGACTGGAAAAACGGCAATAAAGCAAAAATGACATTTGGGGCTGGGAACATAGGAACGCTTGCATTTACAAACCCAACTAAGCCTTGCTCAGTACAGATTATTTTAGTGCAAGACGGTACTGGTTCTAGGGTCGTCACCGCATGGGACTCAGATATAAAATGGGCTGGAGGAGGGACTGCACCAACTTTAAGCACCAGCGCTAACTCTGTTGATGTGGTTAGTT
>Ga0136588_1000838_pt1 | contig 10732 bp, 16 predicted proteins | sample AntRauMFilla1564_FD_104782 | JGI IMG/M metagenome (GOLD analysis project Ga0136588, IMG submission 104782) | Saline lake microbial communities from Rauer Islands, Antarctica - Metagenome Filla 1 #564 | ecosystem: Environmental > Aquatic > Non-marine Saline and Alkaline > Saline | place... | reverse complement strand
GGCAATCAGCACGCTAAAGGCAATCCCCCCAATAAAACCAGCTTTACCAAAGAGCATACAATGGAGAACAGCGCGAGCTGGAAAGGAGGTATGCAAAAAACCAAAGAGGGTTATTACATCGCACTAGCCACCAATAAACGAATGAAGTACGCTAGGTGGGTATATTTACAGGCATACGGGGAAATACCAACCGGCTACGTCATCTATCACCTTGACGGCGATATGTACAATGACGACATTAATAATTTAGAAGCAATTAGTAGAGCTGAATTAGTTAAGTTAAATAATAACCGAAATTAACCACATTCTTAGTTAAATAATATATGACCCTAAAAGAAAAACGCCAACAACTAAAAAAACACGCCACTACACTAGGCTTGTGTAACCGGTGCACGATACGAAAGAAAGACCCTGATTTTATGTCGTGCACCGTCTGTCGGAACAGAGCCCTAATAAGAGTAAACGCATACAGAAAAGAAGCAGGAAGATGTAGTCGTTGTGGGCAAAAAAATGACAGACACGAAACCTATAAAACCTGTTATAAATGTAGTCATGTATATCAAAACCGTGCCTAAAACCTACGATGAGCAATACGCCGAAGCCGCCCATATCTGGGAGCAAGCGCACCCTGGACAAGACTATGACGAACACATCAACAACTTAGTCGATGAACACCGCCTAGATACAAAAGACCACCCGTAACAGGTGGTTTTTTGCAATAAAAGGAACGATGGTACCTAAATAGTATGCCTCAGCGATAATTAAAAGTCCATAGACAGCGGTACACCTTCATCATTAACCTCTTCTAATATCTTATTATGTTCTTTATACATCGCTTTTACCTTTAGGCCGGTACGGAACCTTAAACCGCCGTCAGACCGACCAATACCAATGTCAAACTTACGCAGCGGCTGGGTTTTTAGCATCTGCCCAAAGCGTTGTGGGGTCAGCGTCATACGTCCCCGGTTTGGACCGAGCCATTTAACGTAAGTATTAAACATGACAGTCGATAGTACGCCATCATTAATAGTACCCGGCTCAAAGTGTTCATCCAAGAACTCAGCGATAGTGTCACTACTAATTTTGTAATCCTCGATAGCATCTTCATGACCAGCGATAACCGTAAACGTCCCCATCTTTCTTATGTCGGCCAAACCAATGAGCATCCGGTTTAAGATGCCACTGAACTCAGCTTCAAGCTTGGCGGGTAGTTTTAGATCGGCTTCACCGTTGTCATAAAAAGAATTTTTAAACTCAATCAAAATCATGCGTCGGTACACTCCGACTTCGGCACTAGCTGGTAGTGAGTTAGCAGTCAGCACGCACTTTAGTTTATTTTTGGCACTAGGGTCTTCGTCTTTTCCTTTACGCTCCACTGCAAACCTATCGCCAGTAATTAAGTTACCGAGGTTCGAGCCCATTTCACTACGCTTAATATCAACCTCATCAAAGTGAACAAAGGTCCGACCAGTGAGCGACTTACCAATAAAACGAAATCTATCACCGGTTAAGTCGTTTAAGTCTTTTCGGATTGCCATTTCACCGAGCACCTTACCCCACACTTCAGCGATAGTGGACTTACCACAACCCGGCTTACCAATGAATGCCAGCATCTTTTGATTGCTTATGTCGCTTGTAAGTAGCAGTCCACTAAACTGATCAATCACCCGCACCATATCATCGGCCAGTTTAAAATCAACCATCATCTTATCGTAGTTCGGGCACGTTGCTTCAGCGTCAAAAGCCACGGCACTAATCCGGCGACTTAATCTTTTGGGGGTATGAGGTTCAAACACGCGCGGCTTGTATTTAAGTAAACCCTTTTCATCGACCCCATCAACTTCCAATTCCAAAGCTACCCAACCATTACTACAGTGAAACCATTCCTCAGCCGTATCAAAATCATCGTAGTGGCAACCTCGGCTACTAAACATCGCTCTAAAAAATACCAGGGTTTGATTGACGGTTCCAAGCTTGGCTTCATTTAAAAATCCCTCTTGGACCATCATACGGGTGATTAATTCTTGGACGTGGACTTTTTTCCAATCTTCATAGATACCGGTTTCTGGATTGTAGTGGAAATACAGCTCATCACCATCGGACTCAAACAATAAATTAGGGTACTGCTTGGCAACGTATTTATAGAAATTACTAAGGTGTGACTTTTTAAGTCTTTTCAACTTATCAGCGTCACGCTCACCGTCACCCTTACGGTAGTTATGATAAGCAGTAGCTTCAGGGGCAATATCAACCAACTTAACTGCTTTCTTTCCGTTAGCTAATAATACTTCGTTAAGCTTGGCGATGGTATCTGTCATGTGTCTGTTATTGTATCATGTAATTTGTTTCAGTTATCACCAGTTGGGGAAAACATTATGTTTCATAGTATGGTAGTCTATATGGACATGGAAAAACAATATATAAAGGAGAAGCAGGAAGAGCTTGTGAGAGCCATTGGACAGCAAGGGTACTCACTAAATGACATAGTTTTCATGTTCAGTGGAATGAATAAAAGCAAAGCGCACCGCATTATTAGAAAAACACCGGAAGGTTGGCTGAGTCCCTGGAGCAAAGTTAAGTAGCATGTCTTTTACCTGCTACAAGACCCCACACCATACCAAGGCAGACGCATATATTCAACTGCGGAGGATGCCACTTAAAGGAGGTGGCGTATACAAATGCGAAAACTGTGGATATTATCACATCACTAAAAATAAACAATGAAATACCAAATAACAATAACCAAGACATCAGAGCAAGACAAAACGATTGACCTGATGCACATGCAGATGGGAATAAAAAATTACCCCACACAACCAACCAAAATATTCTACGCCGACAACATCACCCCCGACCAAGCGATTGAACTACTGCAACATTTATACGATTTAACTAATGGGAAATAACACCATGACACAAGAAACTGCCCTCGAAGTAATGAAGTCAGGTAAGAATATCTTCCTCACTGGCGCACCAGGAACAGGCAAATCGTACACCGTGAACAAATATCTCGACTGGGCGTATGACAACGGCAAGCGAGTGACGGTGTGTGCCTCAACAGGTATCGCCGCTACTCATATTAACGGGTCAACCCTGCACTCTTTTTTGGGAGTACGTAACGATGACCCTTTAACGATTGACGACATGCTTAATATTGTCAATAACAACTGGACGCAGAAGCGACTGAACGGCACGGACATCCTCGTGATTGATGAGGTGTCGATGCTATCAGCGCAGATGATAGAGAATTTGAACACTATTTTACAGCAAGGGCGTGCGAGTACTCAATTATTTGGTGGTGTGCAGATTATATTTGTGGGGGACTTCTTCCAGTTGCCACCGGTAAAAGCGGCGTATGCTTTTACCTCAGCTACTTGGAAGAACGCTAATCTTACTGTCTGCTACCTCTCTCAAGTTTACAGGCAAACCGATCCTGTGTTCATTGATGTCCTACAAGGGATTCGTGACGGAGTACTCAGTGACTCTCAGATGGAAATTATCCAGTCCCGCTATAAAGAGGACGTGTCCGGTCTCGACTGCTTACGGATTGAAACCATCAACAAGAATGTCGATGAGTTTAATGACCGGCAGCTTGGTCGTATTGAAGGCATGCCAACGCTGTATCAAATGACTTATGACGGTAACGAGATGATGGTGCAAGGGCTCATCAAGTCATGTATGTCGCCAGAAAAGCTATTTTTAAAAGTTGGTGCACGAGTGATGTTTACTAAGAACGACACTATTCTAAGGCAGTACGTCAACGGAACACAAGGTAAGGTTACACAATTAAACGAGAAAAACGTAGTAGTAGAAATGGCTGATGGTAATACGGTTACAGTAACACCAAGTAGTTGGGAGCGGGCCGAGGGATATGGTCCAAGTAAGAAAATATTAGCCTCAATTAGTCAATTGCCACTACGCCTAGCCTACGCCTGTACGTGTCATAAGGCACAAGGGGCAACCTTCGATAAGGCAGTGATTGACCTCACTCAAGCGTTTGAATCAGGACAATCTTACGTAGCCATTTCACGAGTTCGCTCGCTTGAAGGCTTGTTTCTGCAAGGCAGCATAGGCCGAAAATTCCTGATGACAAACGAACAAGTGCGCGAGTATGATAAAAGTATAAGAGAGTAACCATGACCGAGAAGCTTAACCTCAGCGGAGCGCTGGCGATGTTTGAAGACCAGCTCGATGAAATATCGGATGCTTTGGCAATCAATATCATAGCTGCTATCGAAGCCTTACCACCCCCAAAACCAACTGAGGATGAGAACCTACAGTGGGTACAAGGAGATGTTAGAGAATTGCAAATTGAAAATATAACCAAGATACCATTACAAGTAATCAAGCGAATCCAGTCGCGGAAGTACTACATGGAGATACCACAGAACGAGCAGACCGATAGAATAACCCCGGAAGACATTGCTAGAGCTAAAGAAGTACCGATTGAAAATCTGTATGACGGCCAATTAAGGCGAGGTGGTGGCAAGATGTGGGGACCATGCCCGTTTCACCAAGAAACCACCCCCAGTTTCTGCGTTCATAAAGACAACCGTTGGTCATGCTTCGGACAATGCGGAGCGCACGGAGATGCCATTGACTACATTCAAAAACGAGACAATGTGAACTTTATCCAAGCAGTACGTTCCTTAATCCATATATAACCATGAAAGAACCAAAAGAAAAAACTGGAGCCAAGAAAACTATTAAGGGCAGGATGCACGTCTGTTCTTACGGACCTGCTGTCGACCCGAGATATGTGAAGTGTTATTTCTGCCCTAGTATTAAAGTGAAATAGTATGAAAATAGTTCCCAACCCCATCCAAGCGGAAATACTAGCCCTCGATCCTAAGCGGTATCTTTTGGGTGCGGGGACTGGTGTTGGTAAAACCATGCTTTCTTTGATGTTGGCTGAAGGAACTATATTAGTAGTGTCACCAAAGACCAACCGCATTGACCAGAACTTTGCTCGTGATGCCAAGCTTCTAGGTATGGTGCCACCACCGCATATAAGTAAAGAGGATTTTGTTAAGAATGAACCTGGACCTTGTGACACTTTGATTCTCGATGAAGCCGAGTTTGCTTTTGGAGTAGATGCTGTGACGTACAGACGTGGAGGCATCGAACATATCAAGACTTCAGGCATCCATGACGCTATTTATAAATACATCCAAAAACACAAACCTAAACGCATATACTTTTTGTCGGCTACATCCTGCGAAAAACGGATGCAGGCATGGGCGGCCGCACGACTACTTGGGGTACTAAAGAAGTCAGACTTCGATTCATTCGTAGCATTTCGGGCGGATACTCATGTTTCAAGACCACGAGGCTACAGCACTTTGTGGCTGGAGAAGAAGACCAAGAAAGCTGAGCTTATCATTAAAGGTTTCTTACGAAGCTTTGGTTACTTTGGAGAAGCGGAAGACAAGGTGCCACCAAAGATTATTGACGTGATGGTTGAGCTTACAGACGCACAGAGGTTAAAGATTATGGAAACGGGAGAAAAGTACCCTGAAAAGAAAACTGCTACCGATAATGGGAACGTACCAAAGGGAGCCATCGACGAAAACTCAGCCATTCGTAATGGGATTTTATATCGCATCGAGTGTGGGATTTTTACTGAGTATATATATGATGATGAGCTACACACCGAGAAGAAAATCTTTACCGAGATACCAAACAACTATTTGATAGAGATTCTAAAGATAGTAAAAGTGGAGAAGAACCCGATTATCTTTGTTGAATATAAGAAGCAGATAGCGATAATCAAAGCCTACCTTGAGAAGCATACCGACTGCAACGTAGTGATGATGAACGGCACAGTCAAGAACGAAGTCAAAGCCAAGGCGTTGCATGACATCAGAACAGTACCAAACACGATAATGATTGCTCAGTCCAGTATGTCAGCCGGTTGGGAGACATTACTATCAAGTGCCACAATCTTCGCCTCAGTGACCCGTTGGCGACACTTCCAGCAGGGTATAGGTCGGAATTCCAGACACCAAAACCGCCTAGAAGAAAAGAACGTGTACCGATTATTCTTAGGACCAACCAGTCATAACATTTGGATTGATAGGATTGATGTGCGGAAGGATTTTAATGATACTTTAAAATGAACAAATTTGAAGCCTCATTCATCACCAATCACGTAGGCCCTTGGATGCGAACTAAGGCACCAGCTATTCGTCTTGAGACTGGTAAAGATACTACCTACGAAGCCAAGGAGACAGCGACTACCATGTATGACAGCTTGTTCGAGCCACAGCAGTTACCTTCGCTGCGGCAGTCAGCGTCACAGTCAGGCATACACGTAAAAATCCCCGATGGATCGGGATTGGCTACACCGTTTGACGGCTTCTTTATTGCTAATGCCTACGCACTAGTAGCTATACAATACCGCAATAAAGGCTGGGTACTGATTGAAATAAGTAAATGGGACAACCGCACCAAAGACAAAGTAGACTGGGAATACGCAAAGGAATTGGCTGATTTTTGGTACAAATAAAGTTGTCCACAGTCAGGTCTGTACATTTCTGTTTGTAAGGTGTACTATACATTACAGAGTCGGGAGTGGAGTCAGAGTCTTTACATAAACCAAATAAGCCCCAACCTAGAATATCGTGTCTAAAAAAATGTAGGTTGCCTCCGGCACATCTAGCTACATACTTTGGGTAAAGACTCGGCCTCTGGTCCCGACCAGACATAACAAATAAAATAAAAAATATATGACTCCCGATAATAAAATTGAATCGCCGTTTGATAATGATGTTGCTCCAGTGGACGCTACACCAGTGGACGCTACAGCTCCAGTGGACGCTACACCTGTTGCTACAGCAACAAGTGTTGCTACCCCAGCCAGCACGGACTACTCTAAGTATCAGACGATGGCGGAGACTCCTTCGGCTAATGAGCGACGCAAGTTTGATTACGTTGCGGTGTCTGGAGCAGTTGACACTGAAACCATCACAACAGCAGAGGGGGATGTTGAAAAACGAAAGCCAGCGTCTGCTTTTAAGTTACTTCTTACCAAAGAACGTGACGCAAATGACAATGCCCAATCAGAAGAACTTGCCTTACCTCTGACCGTAGTTCCAATCAAATACCGAATGGTAATGGAGCAACGAACAGGAGCCAAGGGTGAAGTGTTAGTGCTACGAACATCTGAATTTAACGGCAAGACATCTGACATTATTACAGTGACAAGGTTTGGAGCTGACGGTAAAGTAGTTTCGACTTCTGCACCAATGACTGTCCTTGAAGCTCGTAAGAAGTACCAGACAGCCGAAGGTAAGAACGCTCTACGAGACAAGGCACATATCTACTCACTGGTGAATGGAGACTTAGTGCGCTTCGTGGTCAAAGGAACTGGACTATGGGAAATGGAATCAGAATTACATAATGGTAAGACTGAAGCCTCCCGAGCTAAGTACCCATTCCTAGCTAAGTACCTATCAGAGTTCGCCATGAACGATCCATACTTTTTGTATGAGATGCAAGTAAACGCAGCCTATCGTGACCATGGTTCAATTAAGTATTACCGACCAACCTTTACCAAGGGTAATCGAATTAGTGCTGAGACTGAAAAAGTAGTACTAGAACATTTGGAAGACCTCTTTGAGTACTTCAAAGAAATGGACGCAGCCACAAAAGCTTACGTACCATCTGAGAGCACCCCAACAGTTGAAGAAGTTCACATAGAGGACACTCAAGGAGAAGGAGAGTACTAATCGCTCTACACTACTTCTCTCTCGGGAGAGTGAGGTAGTGCTAGGGCTGTCAGCTCTATTAATTATTTAACACAAATAACCATGAATCATTCAGACGACCTATACGGTCACAAGGACAACGACACCTACAGTTACAAAGGATGGCTTATCAGCGATGACTTTTGGAAGCGAGCTGTAGCGGTATTCTGTTATGCCTCGGTCGGAGGAGTTACTACAGCACTTGTTCTGTTTATCGGATCAGCGGTAGGTGGATAACATGCCAAACCCCTTACCAGACGGCTGTATGCGCTACTCCTTGTTTGAGGCATGGCTGGTCAACAAACAAGCGGCGATGCTTCGATACTTTGTACCGGAAGACCAAAGGACATCGTTTACTAACAAGTGGATGGAGTTTGGATCACGAGTGGCTGCTGGACTAGAAGAGCGACCACTTCCCGAATGGCTAGAAAAGATTGAATGTTTTGACAAAGAAGATAAAAAGCACCGATTAGTCTACGATGTAAACGAGTACCGCATCATTCATGAAATAGAAGGCTTTATGATTCGAGGAACGATTGATACCTACGATGAAACCCTACACAAGTTCGCTGACCATAAAGCGGTCAAAACACCTTGGACTCAAGGCAAGACCAACAAGCATCAACAGCTAGATTTCTACTCAGTGTTGATTGAAGAGAAGCACGGTTGGGTAGACGAAGAGTGTCACATCTTTTGTATTCCAGTGACCGATGATGATAACGACTTTATTCGACTGACTGGAGAACCAGCGTTGGCTATCCCCAGAATTGTCACCAAAGAAGAACGAGTAGCCATGAAGAAACTAATAGTAGATACCGCAAGAGACATCAGTATCTGCTACCAAGCTTATTTAAGAGGAGATATAAAATTATAACCATGAAACAAGAAATCACCATAATCGACCAAGTGCAAGACGTTATAGAGACATCAGGCGTAGTCTTTGAGCTAGACATTACTGAGCTATTCAGTCTGTCGGAACGTGGCAAAGCCATCACTAGTGTAGATGATGAGAACTTTGTTACCGTCAAGAAAGAGATGCAACAGAAGCGTAAGTACGTCACCGAATACTTTGAGGCAGCTCGTAAAGGATTTAATGCTAAGGCCAAGGGAGTGATTGATATTCAAAAGCTAGTGTTAGCTGAGTTCACCCCGCAAGAAGACCGGCTAGTAGCCATGGATAAAGCGGAGAAGGAGCGCGTGGTTAAGGAAGCTCGGTTGGAAGCGTTGCCTAGAAGGAAGGAACGGTTGGATGCTATTGGAGGTGAAGTAATATTGCCTGAAGAATGGATGGGGACCTTTGATGACTACCTTTTGGAAATGGAAGACGCTGACTTTGAAATCTATGTTGTGCAACGTCAAGGAGAGAAGAACGAAGCTGACCGGTTGGCACTGGTAGCCGAGCGTGAGGCGATGGAAGCCAAGACTAAGGCAGCTCAAGATGCCCTGGATGCTCAGAAAGCTCAGGCTGATGCGATTGAGGCTGCCCGAACACACGAACGAGAGTTAGCGGCGGAGAACCTACGCATTGCCGAACAGCGATTGGTAGATGAGCGTAAGGAAGTGGCTGATCGGAAGGTCCGGGAGGAAGCTGAAGCAGAAGACCGCCGGGTACGAGAGGTAGTCCAGAAAATCCAACAGGAAAAGGATGATGCTGCACGTAAGGTTAGAGCTGAAGCGGATGCAAAGGCAGCACACGATAAAGACATCCTAGACAAAGCTAATGATGCTGAATACCAGAAGTGGTTGGTTTCAATCGGGTACACCCCAGAAAACAGTGGGGCGTTTAAATTCATCATAACCGGTGAAGGCGACAAGCAAACAGTGAATGCTTACCGTCATGTAGGAATATTTAAAAAAGTATATGCAAAAGACTAAACGCATCATCCTCCAAGGACTGATTGAACAGCCGTGTAATGTTCCTGGTCTAAGAAAGTACTTTAACTTGAGAGGTGTTGCCACTAATCCCAATGCCCTCATGTCGCACCTGTCGAGCCTTTTAAAGTACGACTGTATAAAAGAAAGTGGTGGTATCTACAGCGTCACGAAAGGAGGGAGGCAGTTAGAAAAATTATTAACCGAGGTTGATAAATTAATATGATTTCCTACTTTCAATTTGCAGCTTTACCATGAAAAAGCCAGACACATCATGGCACAGCACCCTAGTCGGAGTAGTAGCGATGATTGCCGTGACGTTTATTATTTATGTAGTAATGAGTTTAATTAGTTAGATATGGACACTCGCCACGTACCAAGCCTAGAGCTATGCCAAGAGTTCGACACGCTCTGTAAAGAGAAAGGGATTGTAGTACCTGAGACTGAGTTTTATTGGCAAACAGGAAAACCCTTAGCAGGTTCTAATCTTGAAGTCACTTCACTCTTTACAAAAGATAGCGGACAAGCGTTTGTCCCCGAAGAACTTATCCCAGCCCCACTAGTAAGCGAGCAAGGGGAGTGGTTGCCAGCGTATCTAATGATAAAAGGAAAACGCTATTTGCCAGAGCAATACCAAGCAGGAAAATTACGATTCTATGCGTACGAGCATACTGAGTTTACCCTGTTTATCCAAAACGGAAATACCGAAGCCAACGCCAGAATGAAATGCTTGAACTACTTAATAGCCGAGGGGATAATTACTAATCTATGACAAAACAAGAACGAAAAGACGCAGCCTGGAAAGCCTATAGAGCTATCCAAGCACCAGCCTTGAAAGCCTATGAAGCTATCGAAGTACCAGCCTCGGAAGCCTACATAGCCGAACTAAACAAAATCGACAGCGAACCAGACGAAGAAATTATCGAAGTAGACGGCAAGCGTTATCAACTAATTAAATAGATATGAAACACACAAACCACAACGACCCGTTTGACTACGACCAGTACAAAGACGAATCATTCTGGGACTTTAGCTGGGAGAACGACTGGCCGGTGGTATGCACAGTAGTAGCGATTATAATTTGGGCGGTTGTTATGTTGATAGTAATTAGT
>Ga0136588_1000833_pt1 | contig 10793 bp, 9 predicted proteins | sample AntRauMFilla1564_FD_104782 | JGI IMG/M metagenome (GOLD analysis project Ga0136588, IMG submission 104782) | Saline lake microbial communities from Rauer Islands, Antarctica - Metagenome Filla 1 #564 | ecosystem: Environmental > Aquatic > Non-marine Saline and Alkaline > Saline | place... | reverse complement strand
TTGGCGGCAAATACGGCAACTCACACATCGCCTTAGGATTCGCCTACCGCGATTGCTATGTCGGCGACGTAGCCAAAGTGCCAGAAGGTAAGTGGGAGAAGCTCGGCTACAATGACTCGGTAGTGCACACCGACATCGTGACGACGACCGACCGCACCGTGACAGCTACACTCTACGACGGTTCAACTAGGGTTATTTACGAGAACGGGCAGTTTACGGTATAGGTCTAGCTGACAGACTGGGTGACTTGTTGCAGTGAAAGTAGTACCTGCGTGCTAATAAAACTCTGTAAAGTACGCAACTTATGAAAAAAGTTATCCAGCAGGATAGCATTCACGCTCTGTTATACTTACCCGATGGAAACCGTGACAATTGATCCTAATCGCTTCGCTATCAAAACGGAGGTTTTTGAAGGGCCTTTGGAATTGCTGATTGAACTGGTGGAAAAAAGGAAGCTTTTGATAAATGACATTTCGCTCGCTACTGTCACTGACGAATACATGCAGCGGGTCAGCCTGATGCAAGAGCTGTCACTACCTAACACTGTGCAGTTTGTGACGCTTGCGGCCACGTTGCTTTTGATCAAATCAAAATCCCTACTACCAACACTTGAGCTGACCGACGAAGAAGAGGGGAGCATCGAAGACCTACAAGATCGACTGCGGCAATACCAACTGTATCGTGATGCCGCGGTACCGCTTAGTGCACACTACGGCAAGACGATGTTGCACGAGCCGCGCTACACACCGCCTCGTGCGCCTTTGTTTGTGACTGACGAGTATTGTGGTGTAGACGCGCTACAAGAGGCCATGAAGCGTGTTCTACATAATCTCCCGCGCGACACTGCCCCCAAAGCCCGAGCGACTGTGCGGCCGACCATTAGCCTCGAAGACATGATGCAAAAGCTACAAAAACGCATCGAGCAACAAATGCAGACCAGATTCTCCGAGCTACGCCGCCACGAGCCAGAGCACAAAAACGTGATCGTGGGATTCTTGGCAATTTTAGAATTATTCAAACAAGGCAATATCCTGATCACCCAGAGCGCCCGCTACGAGGATATACACCTAGAGACTAAAGAAACCGCCACACCAAAGTACTATTAGCAGCTGGGAACAGTCGAGGCTTACTGCGAGGCTATATATGCTATATTTGCCATACAGTATGGAGCTTCACGTACTCATCGAAGGGGTGTTGTTTTATCAGGCGACACCACAAAAAAAAGCCACCCTCCAAAATCTCTTCGCGGCCGACGATGAGGCTTTTGGGACGGCGCTTGATCTGCTGCGCATCAGATTACAAGCTGGAGCAATCCGGCTACTGGAGACTGACTCTGAGATACAACTAGTGACCGCACCTGAGCTGAGCACCTTTATCGAGACACTGCGCAAAACCGAATTGACCCAAGACATCGGCAAGGCTGGGGCCGAGACTTTGGCGATTGTGCTGTATCGTGAGCCAATTTCCAGAGGAGAAATCGATCGAATCCGGGGCGTTAACTCTGCGTTTATTTTACGCAACCTCATGACACGAGGGCTAATAGAACGTGAATCAGTAAAAAATTCACACCAGTTCCGGATCAGCCCTAGCCTGCTGCAGCACCTTGGAGTGACACAAAAAAGCGAGCTGCCACAATTTGGTGACTTTATGACCGCGATAGATGCATTTTCGCAGCAAACTGATACTGTATGAGCATGCCAGTGATCGAGTCCGAGCAGCAAACAACCACCAATCGCTTTCCGATTGTGTCGCAATTGGTGGTGTTAGGCCTGATTCTTGTTGGCGCCTTTGGATCACTGTGGTTTTTACAAGCTAGCCAAGCAGAGGTTGACGACGAAGTGATTGTGACGCCCTCTGCACGAACCTCAGCTGAGCACACCATCGCACCACCGCCCAAGCTAGCTGCTGTTGCGCTGCGGGCAGACGCCGCCTACGTATGGGATGTGGCTGGGCAGCGCGCCTTGTACAAGAAAAATGAAGGTGAGGTACTGCCAATTGCTTCTATTACCAAGCTAATGACCACCATGCTAGCCCACGAGCTGATTGCAGAACAAGCCCAGGTTGGTATTCCGCAAGCAGCTATCCAGCAGTCTGGCAACAGCGGCCTGGTGGCTGGGGAGGAGCTGACCGTTGAGGAGCTGACCCAGCTGGCACTTATTTCGTCGTCAAACGATGCTGCATTTGCGCTTGGAGCTAGTGTAGGTACGCTTCTGGGCACCCGCGATCCAGCCCAGCAGTTTGTCGCTGGCATGAATATCCGCGCTAACGAGCTACAGCTACCAACCCTTTCATTTCAAAACACCACCGGACTTGATGTGTCAGCCAGCCAGGCTGGCGGGCTAGGATCAGCGCGTGATGTGAGCTTTTTGCTGGAGTACATGCTGGTGAATTATCCCGAGTTGCTCGCACCCACCACTCAATCCTCGGCTCGGGTATACAACTCAGGCGGAGAGTTTCATGACTTTACAAACACCAATGTTATCGCCAATCAGATTCCAAACCTGTTGGCTTCCAAGACAGGCTACACTGATCTGGCGGGAGGCAATCTCACCATAGCGTTTGATTTGGGTCTTAACCGACCGATTATCATCACCGTGCTGGGGTCAACCAGAGATGCTCGCTTCTCTGATGTGCTGGAGCTAGTGGCTGCGGTACAAGCCTCGGTAGCCGAACCAACAATCTATGACTAACACCATCGTCAGTGTCCTTACACCTGCTTTACTGGCGTTTGTGATCGGGATTTTGATTACGCCGATTTTGACGCACTTTCTATACAAATACAAAGTCTGGAAGAAGACTGGCGGCAAGACCGCTATTGGAGGGCATGCTGCCACGGAGTTCAACCGCCTGAAAGGTGAAGAGGAGACCAACACCCCACGCATGGGTGGTATTGTCGTGTGGGCCAGTGTGATCCTTACCCTTGGCGGCACCACACTCTTGGCATTACTGTTTCCTAATACTGGACTGGCACAGTTAGACTTCCTCAGTCGGTCACAGACGGTCATTCCAGCTACAGCACTGGTGGCTGGCGCGCTGCTTGGTCTGGTCAACGACATCTACGATGTCACGCACCACGGCAAGGGACTGCGACTAAGTCAGCGCCTGCTGATCATTAGTGTGTTGGCTGGTGGTCTTGGTTGGTGGTTTTATGACAAACTCAGCGTGACTACTGTCAACATTCCGTATAATGGCAGCCTCGAGCTAGGGATATTTATCATTCCATTCTTTATTTTGTTGACCCTGATGCTGTACGCCAGCGGCGTGATCGACGGTATCGATGGGCTTTCAGGCGGAGTATTTGCCAGTGTGTTTGGGGCGTACGCCGGCATTGCGCTAGTGCAAGACCAAATAGGGTTGGCGACCTTTTGTGCCACAGTCGTGGGCGCTATCTTGGCGTTCTTGTGGTTCAACGTCCCACCAGCGCGGTTTTGGATGACCGAGACTGGTACCATGGCCCTCACTTTATCGCTTGCGGTGGTGGTGTTTATGACTGATGCGCTAGGTGATGGGCACGGTATATCACTGATGTTTGTGGTTGCACTACCGCTGCTTGCGACTGTCGGCTCTAACGTCTTGCAGCTGAGCTACCGCAAGGCTACCGGCAACAAGCTGCTGCGAATCGCGCCACTGCACCACCACTTTGAGGCTATTGGCTGGCCAGCTGAAAAGGTAGTTATGCGCTACTGGATCATCAGCCTGATCTGCGCGTTTGTGGGAGTTATAATTGCCACCACCGCATGAGCACCGCTAAGCCAAAGGGAGTAGATACCGTCTTCTTGACGATTGTGATCGCCTTGGTGACAATTGGGTTTTTGATATTTTCTTCTGCTTCGCTTGGGCTCTTGGCGCGCGACGGGGCGAGTTTTGGCTCGGTGGCTTTTAGTCAGTTTGTGTTTGGCATCATCGGCGGGGGGACAGCCTTATTTATACTCAGCAACGTTCACTATCGTCACTGGCGTAAGTACGCAATGTACATATTCATTATTGGGCTGATTGGGACACTATTGGTATTTGTGCCTGGCCTGGGCATGTCACACGCTGGCGCCACCCGCTGGCTCAACCTGGGGATCACCACAGTCCAGCCGTCAGAGTTCCTCAAGCTAGCATATGTAATCTACCTAGCCACGTGGCTATCAGGGATGCACAAGCACGTCGGCGACTGGCGCTACGGCCTGATTCCATTTGGGCTCATCAGCGGGGTTACGGGGATTGTTATGCTGCTACAGCCCGACACAGATACCTTCTTGATTATGGCAACCGCTGGGCTGGCGATGTTTGTAGTGGCTGGGGCGCGGGTGCGGGATCTGGCGATATTGGTTGTATTGGGGATCCTCTTGATTGCCAGCATTGCGTTTGCGCGACCATACGTCATGGATCGCCTCACCACCTTTCTTGATCCTGGAGCAGACCCACTGGGTAGTGGCTACCAGATCAAGCAGTCGCTGATCGCGGTTGGGTCGGGAGGGTTTTCTGGACGTGGGTTTGGCCAAAGTATCCAGAAGTTTGAATACCTACCCGAGCCAATTGGGGACTCTATCTTTGCAGTCTACAGTGAAGAGTTTGGATTTCTTGGGGTGACGTTTTTGCTGGGACTGTTTGTGGCATTTGCCTTGCGGGGATACAAGATCGCCCAGCAAGGGGCTGATATGTTTGGGGTACTGCTGGTCACCGGCATCATCACCGTGATCATGGCGCAAGCTTTTCTTAATATCGGAGCCATGCTGGCGGTAGCTCCACTGTCGGGCCTACCACTACCATTCATTAGCCACGGCGGGACAGCCTTATTGGTGACACTGGCAGCCATCGGGATTGTGCTTAATGTGTCTAGATACCGACTGTCGCGCGCGTAGTTCGTGCTACACTTTTAGGTATGCGTATTGGACTAGTTGGTGGGGGATCTGGGGGGCATTTTTATCCGCTGATGGCGGTGGCAGCTGAGCTGAAGCAAAGCCCGCAGCAGCCTACCCTCTACTACTTTGGCCCAGCGCCCTACAACCTTGAGCAGCTAGACACCTACGGGATCACGTACGTCAATTGCCCAGCTGGCAAGATTAGGCGCTACTTCTCGATCCAAAACTTTTTTGATATCTTTAGAACGTTCTTTGGCTTTTTTTGTGCTATTTGGAAACTGTATGTGATTTATCCTGATGTGATATTTAGCAAAGGTGGCTACACCGCTGTGCCGATCTTGCTTGCAGCCCGCGTGCTGTGCATCCCCGTGGTGATCCACGAGTCCGACACTACCCCTGGCCGCGCCAATGTTATGGCTCGCAAGTTTGCTCGCTACATTGCAGTAGCGTACGACGACGCTGCGCAGTTTTTCCCAGCCAACAAAACAGCTCTGACGGGCATTCCTCTGCGCACCGAGCTCAAACAGACTATTGCAGATCCACTGACAGTGCTTGGTATTCCTAATGACAAACCTTTGATCTATGTGACCGGGGGATCGCTAGGAGCACAGCGGCTCAATGAGGCTGTCTTACGCAGCTTGCTGCAACTACTACCGCACTACCGGATCTTCCATCAGACCGGGCCGCAGGTATCTGATATCCAGACCACAGCCCAAGGGCTGCTACAAGGAACAGATCTGGGCGACAGCTACTACGTATCAGCGACTATTCCAGTTGAGACTGTCTCAGCGCTTATGCAGGCAGCCAGTATTGTGATCACCAGGGCTGGCAGCACCACACTGTTTGAGCTGGCTTACTTTGGCACGCCTGCGATCATCATTCCGATTCCAGAAGACGTCAGCCGAGATCAGCGCACCAACGCCTATACCTACGCCCGCGGGGGAGGGGGCGTAGTGATCGAGGAAAGAAACCTCACCCCCAACTTGCTTGCTACCGAAATAAACACTATTATGACTGATCCGCAGAAGCTTGCCACCATGGCAGCCGCCGCCAAACAATTCTTTATTCCTGATGCAGCAGCCAAGCTTGCCAGCGTCGTACTTTCAATCGGTATCGAACATGAATCATAAACCAGTAGTCACCAGATACGCCCCATCACCAACCGGCTTTCAGCATATCGGAGGCATCCGCACTGCGCTATTTGCCTACCTGTGGGCCAAGAAAAACAGCGGCACATTTATCTTGCGTATCGAGGACACAGACAAAAGCCGCGAAGTAGACGGGGCCATCAAGCATACGATTGATGCGCTCACCTGGCTTGGCATCAGCTATGAGTTTGGGCCAGACAAGCCGTCGGATACATTTGGCTCTTGTCTGCAGTCTGATCGCTTGGCGGTCTACCGGCAGTACGCAGAGCAGTTGATCGACAAAGGTTTGGCCTACCCAGACCCGTACACGTCACAGCAGATGGAAGCGTTTCGGGCCCAAGCAACAGCCGAAAATCGACCGTTTTTATACCGCCACCACCGGCCAGAGAGTCCTGGCACCTGGGATGGATCGCAACCACTACGCTTCAAGACGCCTCAGATCAAACGCTACACCTGGCAAGACGCCGTCCGGGGCGAGCTAACCGCGGGTGAAGACGCACTAGACGATTTCATCCTCATCAAAGCAGACGGCTACCCAACCTACAACTTTGCACACATTGTCGATGATCAAGAAATGAGCGTCACGCACGTTATGCGCGGTGAGGAGTTTATCTCAAGCATGCCCAAGTTCCTGAGCCTATACGACGCACTAGAGATTCCCTATCCGGTGTTCGTAACCTTGCCACCAATCATGGGCCCAGACGGCAAAAAGAAGCTCAGTAAGCGTGATGGCGCCAAAGACTTGCTTGAGTACCAAGCCGATGGCTACCTGCCGGCTGCGATGCGTAATTTCTTGGCGCTGATCGGCTGGAACCCAGGCGGGGACCAGGAGCTATTTGATGACCAGGCGCTAGTCGCAGCCTTTAGTTTAGACAAAATCCAGCGCTCTGGCGGTGCCTTCAACGAAACTAAACTACAGTGGATGAACCGAGAGTATCTCACCCAACTCCCACCAGCTCAGCAGAGTACCTACGTGCAGACTGCCTTACCAGACCATCATCCAGATACTGTGGCCAAGCTTGCTAGTGTACTTTTGGAGCGACTACACACCCAAAGTGAGATCAGATCTACTATTGCCAGTGGGGAATACAACTGGGCCTTTGCGCCTATTTCTTATGACACTGAGCTTCTCAAGTGGAAAAACGACACCACTGTGGCCCAGGCACTACCGCGACTACAGCATGTACTCACCCTACTACCCACTACAGACTTTGCTTCACCAGAGACCATCAAAGCCGCCGTATGGCCCTATGCAGAAGAAGTGGGGAAGGGGGAAGTACTATGGCCGCTGCGAGTGGCGCTGTCTGGCCGCCCACAGTCACCCGATCCTTTTACTTGCGCACATATCCTCGGCCAAGCAGAAACCATCAAGCGCGTGCAAACCGCATGTGATAAAATAGCAGCATGACGTCACGTGCGTTCGTAGCCTTTATCGCCGGACTGGTTTTACCAGTGTCTTTTGCGCTGGTGCCGGCGGTATTTGCTCAATCCGAAATCGAGCAACTGCAAGCTGAAATCGCACAGCGCGGTGACCGCCTGCAGTCAATCGAAGCCGAGATCGCTAAGTACGAAGCCGAGCTACAAGAGGTCGGTGCCGAGCGACAAACACTCCAGTCAGCCATCAACCGCCTAGAGACCGAGCGCAAAAAAGTCACCGCCGAGATCAGCAAAACCGAAGCTCAGATATCATCTACCGACCTAGAGATCAACAAACTGACATTAGAAATGTCCGCCACTGAGCAAAACATCGCAGTGACTGAGGCTGCCATTGGCAGCATCATCAGAGCGCAGTACCAAGCCAGCAACCAAAGCTTGGTCGAGCTATTATTGCAGAATGACCGCCTGTCAGACTTCTGGACCGAGATCGACACCTTTGATAGCATCAAAAACGAAATGGCCACCAAGGTCGCCACCTTGAGTCAACTACAAACCGAGCTGCTAGAGCGCCGAGACGTAAACGAAGTCAAGCGCTCATCGCTGGCTGACCTCAAAGATCAGTACACAGACCAAAACTCTGTGCTGGTCAGTAGTCGAGCCGAGCAAGCCGAGCTACTCTCAGCTACCCGTAATGAAGAAGCCGAGTACCAAGCCCTTCTGGCCTCGCAGCAAGCTGCTCGGGAGCTGATCATGGGTGAGCTGCGCGACTTTGAGTCGCAGCTTCAATTTATCTTGGACCCTAACACCATCCCAACCCCGGGTACCCAGGTGTTCAACTGGCCGGTGGCTAATGTGATCATCACCCAGCTGTTTGGTGGGACTGAGTTTGCCAGACGCAACGCTGCCGCCTACGGCGGCCGCCCATATCACGCCGGAGTAGACTTTGGTGCACCCACCGGCACACCAATCTTGGCTCCACTGGCTGGGACTGTACGGGCGGTAGGCAACACCGACGCCGTCCCAGGCTGCTTCTCATGGGGCAAATGGACATTGATCGACCACGCCAACGGATTCTCGACTATGTACGCTCACCAGTCGGTTATCGGAGTGAGCCCAGGGCAAAAAGTAGGGACGGGGGAAGTCATTGGTTATATCGGCAACACTGGCTTTTCAACTGGTCCACACCTACACTTCACTGTATATGTAAAAGAAGCTGTCAGTGTACGTAAGTTCAACGAGATCAAGACAGTCACCGGCTGTGGCCCGGCCACTACCCCAGTGGCAGCCACTGAAGCCTACATCGACCCGATGCTATACCTACCGCCTTACTAGTCATGTATATTTGATTTATGGATACTGTTTTACGATACGAAACTGAAGCTTCAGATATTTATTACAAACTACGAGCCATCCCTCGTACTGGCTGGGTTATGCTAGATGTAGAAAATCCAGAAACAGTGTACGACCACACAGTCTCACTAGTGCAGCTAGCAGCTGATATGCAAACTGCATTAGGATTAACCGACACTGAGCTTGATGATTTGCAACACATGCTTGAAGTGCATGACTGGGCCGAAGCCGTCGCTGGCGATGAGTTTATTCCCAATGAAGACAAAAGGAAGGCTCAGTCACTGAAAGTCAAGAAGGCGGAACGTGAACAAGCTGGACTGAAGCAACTACTAGCCCAGAAACCTTACGCCGACACGGTACAAACTTTGTTTGATCGCTACGAAACTGGATCAGATCCGATTGCTAAACTGGCCAAAGAGCTGGATAAATACCAAGCCCTAGAATTGGCGCTACACTATGAGCAAGAGCAGGGGATAGCGCTATTTACAGAGTTCTATGAGTATTACAAACGAGAGTGGCCTTTTTCTCATCCAGCGATACTAACGCGTATTGCGATCCTACACGCGACACATCAGCACCATACTGCGACCAAAGAGTAGGGGATGGACTAAAATAGACATAATGCAAATAATTTGCATTATGTCTATTTTAGAAAATGGGGAAGCAGGAGGTCAAAACCCAGACCGATCCCCTGAAATTTCTTAATTTTAGCAATTTTGATTTTTGGAGGATGTTGACTGTAACTGTATTACAGCTCTAATTGTTTTTACCGTAAAATTAATTATGTGCACAGAATTCTGACATTCATTTTATATTTTAATTTAATTTTATTTATTTAACTGCGACTTTATTCAACACCTACTCATAGTCTAGAAGCTAACCACTTCCCATTGTCATCAAATCTAATTCCTAAACTTCGTAGCTTTACCATTCTTGAGTACAACTACCTTAACTACCTGAAAAACGCTCACAGAGCCGTACAGAGCGACGTAATAACCAAAACTACAACGCGCTGTAATCGATTCTAAGAAATGGGCCTAGGCGTAGTACCTGTAAAACGATTGAGAAAAATCCAGATATTTGGCTGAAGTGAGTAATTAGCTAAACCAAAGCTGATTCGGGCCCGTGCAGACATACGCAAGGCTGAGTAGCTCTATACACAGCTACCCTGAGGGGTTTGGTTGTACTACGTGAACTAGCTTGGTATATTATAGAGTATAACTGAGCATTAGAGTTATTATACTCAGTTACTGTAGGGAGCGGAGAAGGGGTTACAAGCGGCTGCTATAGTGAATTGGTAGCCGCCCCACTCTCGTTCGCCTGCAAATATTTTCTATGACTAAAAAAACCCTGACACCCACCTTGCCGTACCTAGATGATTTTCTGCTGTCGATCCAGGCCAATAATTATTCTCCTGAAACATTGTACAACTACGAACGTGATTTATTGACGTTTGATTATTTCTTACAAAAAGAGCTAGGTGCCCTTCCCTTCAAAAAGATGACTAAGAAGACCATCGAACAGTTCAAAGCGTACCTGAACTCGAGCGACCGCAAAACCGCTGGAGGCGAGAAAACTACCAAGCGTCTGGGCAGTGCGTCCATCAACCGAGTTCTCACTTCCCTGCGTCGCTACCTGACGTACCTGATTGATATGGACTATGTATGTCCAGTGGTGCCCGGTTCGATCAAACTGCTGCGGATGGGTAAGACCCATGGTCAGGTAGCGGAGATGCATGAACTGGTCAAACTAATAGAAGCACCAATGACGTTTGAGCAGGACAAAGTAATCGCCCTGCGGAACCGTGCGATGTTAGAAACGTTATTTGCCAGTGGTATGCGTATCTCGGAGCTGATCAACCTCAAAAAAACCCAGCTTGATGACAGCGGTAAAATATTTATTGAAGGTAAAGGTAAAAAGCAGCGGTTTGTGTATCTCACTGCCCGAGCAACCAAACATATCCAAAACTATCTCGCTAAACGTGAAGACGATCAGCCGTATCTGTTTATAGCCAGACGCGGCCTGAACGCCGCCAACAAAACCAAACCCATCAGCCCGAACTACCTCC
>Ga0136588_1000832_pt1 | contig 10796 bp, 9 predicted proteins | sample AntRauMFilla1564_FD_104782 | JGI IMG/M metagenome (GOLD analysis project Ga0136588, IMG submission 104782) | Saline lake microbial communities from Rauer Islands, Antarctica - Metagenome Filla 1 #564 | ecosystem: Environmental > Aquatic > Non-marine Saline and Alkaline > Saline | place... | reverse complement strand
TACTTGCGCTAACGCTACCCCACTCGCTACCCAGAAGCTGCTACTCAGCAGGATGATTGAAAAACAAAGTAAGGTGAGGTATTTCATGCTAGAGGTTTATTTGGGTGGTGTTTTCGGTGCCTTGTAGCAGTTGACGTAGATTACGAATGTGAAAACCGATAGTGAAACGACCTTGATCGCCTTGGCGACGCAGTACGATCTCCAAAGGGTCTTCGTTGGGGTTGGCGATTTGGCGATTGTTCAATTCCCATTCCAGCAGTAAGTTATCAGCACTGACAGTGCGGTCGAAGAAGTATGGTTCAGCGCGCACCACGATTTCGCTACCGACAAAAATATAATCATCATCAAGTGCTCTAGGGAGTAGGCCACGGAGCGGATTTACCTCATAAAAATGAAGCTCCGGCTTACTGATCGGCACTAGGATATTTTTAGAAGTTAAGAGACCGCCGGTAATAGTGTAGATATCTACCTTCACGGCCATTTCTCGTTCAAATCCTGAGCGAAAAGTGACGCTATTTCTACCTTTTTGCGATCCACCACCGACGATTGAGTTGCCAACGGTCCAAGTATAACTGTATTGACTAGGGTCGAGACTGTCGGCGGTAAACGGTAGTACTGTCACTTTAACCTCACTACCGCTGGTAGGAATTGGTCGACCAGCGTAAAAGCTTGGTGTAAGCGTATTAGCTTCGATCAGGATGTCCGTTCGTACCGGGGTGATAGCCACGTTAGCTTCGACATTTGCGCCAGTGGCTAGATTGGTGCGCGCAGTGATGACGGTCGTTTCTCCGAGTGCACCAGCTCTAATTTCAATTTGGCGTAGATTTGCCAGTGCTGGTTGGGGGGCACCGTTTATAAACCATGCAATTGTGGCACCATTGGTATTAAGGCTGAAGTCGTTAAGACTCAGTGAGACATTATCACCGGGTTCAGGAAAACGCGGAAAGAGTTCTATATTGGAAGCGTTGCTATTAGGTAGCACCGGCGCCGTGAATTGGGCCAGTGCATAGACTGGTGCGAGAAGTACACCAATACATAGAAAAATACCTAGCTTTTTTAACATAGCTTAAGCATAGCATGTACCCCAGACTAACTCGGAACTCAGTGTGACTAGTAGCTACGAGGTGTGTTGCGACCAGACGACTACCCAGATCCAAATGAGTACCCACGGGAAGAAAAAGAAGTACGGTGCTAGGTGTAGGGTGAAGAGCAGAAAACCCGAAAGCACGACACTATCTTTGTAGACATTGGTACCACTTACTACAAATACTAAGACCGCCTTGATAAAGAAAATCACTCCAATAATGGCACAAATTCCCCAAGCAATAATCTGAACCATTTCAATGGGTAGTAAAAAACCAAACCAACTTTCTTCCGCTATGAATTCAGCCAGGTGATACACTAAGGCGGAAAAAGCTTGAACACCCCAAAAAGGCAAATACAGGATCGATAAAGGGATTGCCACTGCGGTCGCTTTAGCGGTCTGGACAGCGCTAACAACTACATTTTGTTTCTTTTTTGGTTGGGCGGTAGTTTGGGTAAAAGGTAAAGCCGTCCTAACAGCGCGCTGTAGGAGCGAACTTTTTTTAGTAGCGTTTTCTTCCTGCTCTTTATCTTTTGCCTGTGCTTGGCGATCAAGGCGTCGTCCTAAAATACGACTAGCGGTGGGGTTGCTGGTTTGATTAAAAGGTAAGCTTGGTGGTGGGGCCGCACTTGGTGCGCCGCGTCGTCTGCCCACTGCGCGCCTTTGGTCAGCGCCCACTCGGACTGTTCTGGCACCACGGCTGACGGCCGTGGTGCCGACGCGCGCTGCTCCTATGACCACTGGCACTACCATATGTTACTTTTGACTACTTTTTAAATCAGCTTTAGCTTGCTTTATCTGTAGTAGTTGTGATGGGTCAGAGGTAATGATCTGGTCTTCAGTGTATGAGGCAATGACCCGGATAGCCACGTGCTTGAGGCCGGCAAAGAAAATCCCCTCCCCGACACTTGACTCTAGTAGCAGAAACTTTTCTTCATCAGTGAGGTTGAAAGTACTTTGAATCGTATCGATGGCAGTCGGTGACTGCTTCATCAAGAGCTGTAGGCTGGAGTTTGTGATCATCGGTACACCGTAGGGTGAACGGAGGAAATCCTCAACGTCTTGCGTAATCGTTGAGAGTCCTAAATAATATTTCCGGCCGCGCTTAGCAAGCATAAAGAGAAACGACGCGGTGTCTTCGCTTTTCATCATCCACCAAGCTTCGTCGATGACCATCAATCGCTTTGTAAGGCGGCGTCTGATGGCACCCCAGATGTGGTTGGTGATGATGTACATCGCCACAGTTTTGAGCTCATCTTCCATGTCACGCAGGCTAAAGACGATAAACTTTTGGTTAATATCGACGTTGGTCGGTTCGTTCATGAAGCCTGACCAAGTACCACTGGTGTATTTTTGTAAGCGAGAAATAAGTGAACCACTCCCCTCCATACCAGCTAAAACCATTTCAAAATCGGACAAAAGTGGCGCATCGAGCTCACCAAAGTCAGTGTTACCTGTGATATCTTTTAGAGCGTAAGTTTCATTTATCGCTTGGTCCATAATGGTTTCTTCTTCGGGTGAGAGGCCACCAAGCATAAGACGGAATAATCCAATCATTTCGATGATGTGTGATCGCAACACATCTTCAGGGTTTTCGTCTTCCAGCGGTTTAGGCAGATCAAAGGGGTTAATGTGATGATTAGAAGATAGCGAGATATTAAAAAATCGACCACCCGTGGCTTCGGCCAGGTACTCGTACTCGCGCTCAGGGTCAATGACAATCACTTCGGTGCCGAACATCAAGGAGCGTAAGATCTCTAACTTGGTCGTGTACGACTTCCCTGCTCCTGAAGTAGCGAAGGTGACAGAGTTGTAGTTGGTGAGTGCAAAACGGTCGAAGAGTACCAAGCTGGAGTTGTGTCGGTTGATACCGTAGAGAATACCGGTATCAGAAGTGAGGTCAAATGAGGTGAACGGAAAGAAACTCGATAGTGGTGATGAATTGAATTTACTGTGTACCATGAGTTGGTCATCCATAAACGGCAGCACAGTCTTAAGGCCTTTTTCTTGTTCAAAGGTGGCTGGCTTAAGGTAGATAAGTCGTGAATCAAGAATACCGCGGATTTCATTTTCGGTTTTATTGAGAGCCGCTTCGCTGTCACCGTAAATAGTAATATATAAACCAACATCAAACAGTTTCTCTTCAGCTTGTTGGAGTTTGTCTCGCAGGTCTTCAAGGTTGCGGTACGCTGTTTCTAGTTGTGGATCGCGCACCATTCCTCGCGCCGATCGACTATTGATCTGGCTTAATACCTCAGCTACTTTCTTTTGAAACTTTTTTAGTGTATCTGCGGTGTCAATCGGATGAATCATAATGGAGACGTCAATTTCTTTTTCCAGATTGAGGATGGGTTCTAACCAACCGTCGTTAAGGTAGCGCGGATAAGAAATGGTAAAAAAGGTTCGCGCGAAGGTGCCGTTGACGTTAATCGTCCGCGGGGATACCGATACCCCCGATGGAGCAATGACATCTTCGAGAGTCATCAAAGCATTAGAAATAGATTCATTAGCTTCTGCGGTAGTTTTTTTGCTAGTAGAAAAAAGATCGCCAATACCCATAGTGTCTCTATTGTCGCAAGAGTTGCGCGCAAGCGCAAACGATAACTCGTTAGAATTTAGGTGCGGTGCGGGTGATTTCACCTGGATTGAAGATGTGGTAGTACAACTCTACCAGGGCTTCATTCTCTAGGGAGATAGTACGGACGCCAATACGATTAAGATTTTGGGCCACCAATGTCGCTCGCTGTTCTAGTTGTAAACGCTGTTCTTCAAAGGCCATGTCTTCGGTCGGTTTAGATTTTCCAAATAAAGCCGCAATATTATTCCCCACTTTCGCTACTCCACCGGAATAGGGAATAACGATAAAGAAGTTTTTAGTCATCACATCGACTTCGGTGGTAAAAGTACGGATAAATTCCATGTATTCACGCAGCTGAATACGCATCAAATCGTTGTCTTGAATTTCTTCCCGTTCGACGAGTTGCGCAAGGTAAGGTTCTATGTTGAGTCGTCGTGACTGAATATAGAATTGTAAGGAGAAGTCGAGAGTGTTGAGAAACGCTTGGAATTGACTGAGGATAGCACGTTGCTCGTCACTCGATTTAAGCGCAAAGTTGATTGATGAGGCTAATAATATAGAACAAAGCCGGCCGTCTTTTAAGATGACGACATTATCCTTAATGTCTTTGATTGGTACGAAGTCTTGGGTGGCATTTTTGGTAGTAGGCATATTTATCTTTCTTGTTGGAGGGCTTTAAGTTCGAGCTTACGGGCTAGTGAGTTGAGGTCGTTCTTTCCTTCGGGTAGCTGGACTGGTACTTGAGTTGTCATACCGGTGTAAACTGCACCGTGACTTTTTTGCCACCGGTAGGCTTTGGTGCGGCTGTAGTAGTCGAATGCTGCTTCTAAAAAGGTGGAAAAGGGGCGGTTGTTAACGGGATAAAACGCCAACAGTGCGCCTAGACCAGCAAACGGAATTCCCGCTAAAATAAAAATATAAAACGGTGTAGTAATAAAAAGTACAACCGCAAAACCGACCCCTCCGATGAGATAGATGAATTGCTTCCAGGTAAAAGGACCAAAGATTTTATCTTCGATTTCAATAAACTGTGGGACTTCAAATCGCATAGCTGTAGTATACCGCGATTAGTTACTTGACTGATCGATCTATACCCACTTATTTTTTAGACTACATTAACGACGCAGAACATCGTCTTGATTGCTAGCGTTAATTATTTCCTCGTCATCGTTGTCGTGGGGATGTTGGGACCGAAAGGCGCCATATCCATGAACACGCTGCATATCCTCTTTCATGGTGCGCATCGGTCGGACGTCGTACTCAGTATTGGGATTGATCGGGATGATTTCGCCATCTGATGCTGTAGGAGTGGCGGCATTCTCAACTGCAGTAGCGGTTACTTCTGTAGTGACGGGAGTGACGGTAGTGTTTGGCTCATCATCAAGTAACGACGCCATATTTTCTCGCGGGGCTGAAGCGTGAGCCACAGCCGGATGAATTTTATTACTACGCCCGGTGAAGCTGTCAGTGAGTTCTTGGAGGCCGGCTTGCTTGGGGTTGGTCGTCGCCGCTTCGCGCGCTAAGACTGGGCTTAGAAATTCGGCTAGTTCGGCGACGATCTTTTCGGCATTTTCCGCACTCACGCCCACCTCGGTTTCTAATAGTTTTGGTAAGTCTTTAGTGTGATAAAACCCGAGTATAGTGTCGCCAAATAGCATCTTTAGCAATTTAGAAGTGAGACGGTATTGGGTAATTGTTGCCTCCATAGCATCGTCAAAATCAAATGATCCATATAAAGCGTGTAACTTTTCTGGAAGTGCGCGATACGCGTCTATGCGGTTTTGTTTACTGTAAGTTTTCATTTTAATTTAAAATAATTGACCATCGATAGTGTTAAGCCAGCGCACAATGAGTGCGTAGGTAGCAGCGTTCATAGTGCCAGGGGCTGTCCCTGCTGTATAAGTGGTTATACCATTCGCTTGAACAGTAGCAGTTACATTAAGATTCGATTTAATAGCACCACGCTCTGCGTCAGTAAGATTACCGTCATTAAATATTTTGTAGAGCATTTTCTGAGTTAAAAATGGAGTCGCATCGATATTGGTAAGAATGGTAGCGTCTAGTTTCGCGACATCAGCTGGTTTTTTACCAGCAAAGAATGTCGCTGGGTCAGCTCTGAACAACTCAGCTTGTTTTGTTTTCGCTTTAGCTTTTACCTCCACCGCCAGCGCTGGGTGATCACTTTCTAATTTCTTAATATGGGCATCAGTAAGGAGGTGTGCATTTTCTCTGAGGGTTTTCTTCCCATCTGATGTCTTGGCCATTTCGTCGATGTCAGAAGCAGATAGTTTTTCAAAGGCTTTTTTCTTTTCATCAGGGGTACCTTTTTTCAAAGCTTTAGCAAGAGATCTTTTTCTCTCCTCAGTGGCAACAAATCTCGCACCTTCCTCTCGAGCTTTCGTAGAGTCGGTATATGAAGAAGCTCCGTTATATTTTAAACCGCGCAACTTGTCACTACCAGTTCTTAGTCCTCGCGAGATTTCAGTTGATCCAAAAACTCTTTCCGTACCACCAGCAGCCAAATTGAGCGCGCCGCCACCCATTCCACCTAGGGCAATGTTGCTTGCCGAACTTAGTCCACTTAATTTTGTTGCACCAGTTGAAGCAATGCTCATTGCCGCCCCCGCCCCCGCCTTACTCATGGCACTGGCTACCTTTGTCGATGCGTAGAGCAAGCCCATGGCTAAGAAAAAGACGTAGAAAAGTGTTACGGTATCTTCAGTAAATCGTTCACCCGAGCTGAGAGATTCTGCGTAACCGCCACCACTTTGGGTACCCGAAAATTGGATGAGAATAAACAGCGACATGTAGAGTAAAAAGACGTAGGCGGGTATGTAAAAACTATAACCGAGAAACATAGCAGTCCACCGACTTGAAAAAGTTTTAAACTGCGGTAGTACCCACCCTAGAAACATCACCGGAGAGAAAATAAGGAGAATAATAAGGGCAATAAAGCGTGCCATAAGCATAAAAGCGCCGTAGAGGAAGATGAATCCTAGATAGCATAAAAAGATAAACGTCATGAGACCAAGGATGATGGACGTGCCAATCCCTTCCCCACCCGGCGTCGATGAAAACCAAGTGTTGATGTCAAGCACCTCCATGAAGCTGCCAGAAATGGATCCAGTGTCATTCAAAGCAAAAAAATTGTTACCAAACTGACCGGTTACTTGGCTGGTCATAGCCGTGTGGATTTGCAGGGCTGTGTAGTTACTGATGTCAATGATGAGCTTAGCGATGTAGAGGCTAAAATTGACTAAAAGTGCAGCACCAATGAGCGAACCGATGGCTTTTTTAGTACTATTGTCGTCAGAAAATAGAATGAGACGCAAGCCAATCCAAACCAAACTGAAAATAAAGACTATATTAAATAGATCGCGGATGACCCGCCACAGACCGTCGACGATACCGCCGATTTGCCCACTAGCACTACCGTCACCACACTGTGTGGTTAACCAACAGCCAAATTCAGTGACGGTTTGTCTAAACGCGTAATCGAACATCAATCCTCCCAGTCCAGCTACGTACCCACCCGCCCCGATCATCACAGCGTAGAACGTGTTGTTATTATTGGAGCTGAAAAACTGGGCGATGTGATTGATATCAGGTGGGACTTGGTCGGTAGCTGGAGCGCCGCTAGGTGTCCCACCGGGTGTTCCACCTGGCGGAGTATTTGGGTTACCAGGCTGGCCACTTGGAGGTGCAGCCCCCGGTGAAAATACGGGTGGCGCAGTAAACCGACCACTTGGCCCTGGTTGGAAGCTTGGTGCAAACTGTTGCGGTGTTTCAATTATACTAATTCTCCCCGAATCCGGCGCAAATCTTGGTGAAAATGCTGGCTGTGCTTGCACGGTAAATACAGGTAAAAAGAGTGTTAGTAAAAAAACCAACAGACACACTCCTATTCCGATTTGTTTACCCCCAAGTAAATTCATAATGGTTAACCCTATTGTACACGAGCGGCTTTACCATACTCAGTCATCATCATCACCGTCACAGCCATTAGCTCGGGCACTCATCTGACCTGAATACGCACCGAGGTCAGGAATTAATTGGAAGTCAATAAATATTTCTAATAAATTATTATCAAGCGCCGAGGTAATGTCACCATCGGCTTGGAGTTCTTGGTAAAACTGAATAATAGTGAGTTGTTCTGCAGGATCGGCAGCGGTCTGGAATGCCGTGTCGTTTTCAACTAAGATAGATCGCGTACTAGTAGATACAATAATTTTGAAAGTGGCATCAGACTTAGTGGTACGAAGGTCGGTAGGTAAGGTTGATGAGAAGCAATCTGGATACATTTCGGTATAGACCCTCTGCTGCGCTTCTACTTCATTGACCAATGAAACGATTCTTTCCTGTAGCACGATGTTAGCATCGTGATTGACAATAGCTTGAGCAAACGGGTTCTCTGACGTGATGGCCTCCTCATTTTCTCGCTCCTCACCGAGGGCGTCTAGGTACGTACTACTACCACTGTCACCGAAGGAACTTACGCCGTATGAGCCGCCGCCTAATCCCAGAAGACCACCGAGTCCGATTAAGGCTTGTTTGGCTAGTTGAGCAAATAAAGCCCCGATTACTTCATTGATTTCGTCAGCCGAGATTAGAGCGTCCTGCCCCGCCCCCAAGCTTTTATTAATTTGATTTGCAATCACAGAGCCAGGAGTTGTGATATCGCATTTTTTACCAGCACCAGAAGCGGCGTCGGCTACGTCGCAGACTTTAAACGAGAGAAAGCCATTACCCCAATCGAGTTCTTGAATGACGTTATTTTGCTCATCGATAATTCGGGCGTACATCTCAGTTTCAGCCGCTAACAAAGCACCAGTGGGGGTGTTGGTCGGGTTTTGAGTCAATTCAAACCAACCGTCCCAACCACCCTCACTGAAGGCTCCATTTAAAAAACCTTCCACGTTATCACTCACATCGTTTATGGTACATTGTGAACCACCAAGCGCACCGTCAGCACTTTCTTGAAAGCTCGTCGCTAGAGCGATCTTTACATCGAGCTGGAATGGGCTACAGAGGAAATTGAGATTTGGATCATTGTAAATAAAGTCACCGACGGCCAAGCCAATTCGTTCCAGTAGTAAGGCTTTGAGATTACTAGCAAAAGCGGGGCTACCCTGGAAACCAGAGTTAATCCAATTAAGAATACTTTGGGTCATACTCTTCAGTACTAGTTTAGCCAAACCGTGGAAGATGCCATCAAGTGTCCACTCTTTGATCCAGAGAGATTGCTGAAGACCAGCAACCAAAGTGTTGGCCCCGGCACTGATGGTTTCTTGTATCGTACCAGCACCACCAGCGACAGTAACCACGAGAGCCTCAGCTTTTTGGAGCTGACCGGTTGGGGTTATAGGTGCTAAGACCATGGTGCTCATCACCACGAAGAGTAAAAAGTTTATACCAAGACGTTTTCTAAATAATGAAAAAAAAGTGGACATATATTATTCCTGAATACTTATGACGTTATGTACGGCAGATCCAGCTGGCCAGCGCGCACCACCCGCAATTAATTTGGTGTACGTATCAATGAGAGCTATAAAGAGTACGTCAGCATCTTCTTGGTAACGTTTCAAGCGTACTAGCGCAAGTATTGGATCAGTAAATGCATTACGCATAGCGATAATGTTATTTAGCGTGGCTAAATAACTATTAATAAGCAGTAGGTGCTCAGCGGCAACACTACTTGGTACCGCTAGTGCCTGCGTGTACTTTAAATAGTTTTGGTAGGTAGTAATTTTAGCATCCAGCTTTTGTAACTCGGCGGGGTTTTCAGTGGCGAGAGCGCGCTCTAATATTTGCGCTTCATTTTCCCCGCTAGTTTCTTTATAGGTATTAATAATTACCGCAACTTGCTCGCCGTACGAGATCAGGGCAGCGGCAGAATTATTATTGGAAATAGTGATGTCGTCGACGGTAATGAGAGTGTCAACGGCTTGGGCTAATAGCTGGTCGCTTGATTGGGCGACGATTTCTTCAGGGGTGCTACTGAAATCACCATAGACTTGGCCGTTAACCATGCGTTCAAATAAATCAAGCGCAAACTGGTCGGTGAGGGTTTCAGGGGCTTCGTAGGCACTGGTAATACTGCTGTCTCTTTGCAGTGTGCCAGAGTTACGTTGCAATGATTCTTCCCAGTCAGGGACGCCGTCACCATTACTGTCAATAATAGTGATCGGTCGATTTTCAAAATCCGCCACTACTACGGGAGAAATTATTTCGTTGCCGCTGGTTACCGCTGGCGCTGTGGTGGGACGGATGAGTAGGGTGAATAGTACCAAAGCGCTACCGACAAGAAAGGCGCCAATAATTCTACGCTGGGAACGGGGATCAGAAACGTTCATATATAAGTACGTCTAGTATAGCAACTAAGAAGTCAGTAATTAGGCAAAATACCGCTACCTGTGACTAAGTAGTGTATAAACAGTGCATAACGTATTTATGTTGAGCTGATAGCCTGGGGATGGAGCGTTGCGGTGAGGCCTAGCCACGTTTCAAGAGCAACATCCTCGGCCCTAATGTTAGTGGGGACAGCGAGGGCAGCAAAGGTGCTGATGAGTCTGTCGCGCGGATAGACAGCCGCCAAGTTACCTAGTAATTGCTTACGTTTCTGAGCAAAACCGAGGTGAAGTAGGGTAAAAAAGTCGACTTCACGGCAAGTGGTAAAGCGTTGCTTTGAGATGTGAGAAATCGCGACAATACCCGAGTCGACGTTTGGCGGCGGATTGAAGTGCCCACGCGTGACGGTTTTTATGTAAGTGGTAGTGCCATACACTTGGGTGGAGAGTGAGAGGAGAGAGTGTTTTTCACCCCGAGAAAAATTAGTCGTGATACGCTTGGCGACCTCTTTCTGAACTAGAAAGACGAGGTCGCTTGGTTGGGTAGAAGTCTCTAAAAAAGTTCGGAATAAAAAACCAGAGAGGTAGTAAGGAATATTGGCAATCACTTTATATTGCCCCGCATTGATTTGGGGTATGCTGCCAAGATCAAGGGTGCGGACGTCAGTGTGAATGAGGGTAAGCTGCTTTGTAGTAATAGCAGCAGTGAAAGTTTTCTCAAGAATAGTGAGTGCTCGTGCGTCGGCCTCAAGCGCCACGACGAGCGCACCCCGTTCGAGTAAAACCT
>Ga0136588_1000831_pt1 | contig 10799 bp, 8 predicted proteins | sample AntRauMFilla1564_FD_104782 | JGI IMG/M metagenome (GOLD analysis project Ga0136588, IMG submission 104782) | Saline lake microbial communities from Rauer Islands, Antarctica - Metagenome Filla 1 #564 | ecosystem: Environmental > Aquatic > Non-marine Saline and Alkaline > Saline | place... | reverse complement strand
GCTCAGCGCAACCGAAAGCGCGAGAGAAGCAACCGCCGACCCGATGGCGAGCGCAAGAATCGTGCGCGCGCTGACATCGCCGCGCGCAATGGGCTTATCGGTTCGCTGTGCCTCTCGATCGCGGGATGCATCGATCGCGTCATTCGACCATCCCACTGACAACTGGCTCGTCGCCATCATGGCGGTGAGTATCAGCACCCGCGCCGGGTCGACGCCGCTCACCGCCGCGAGGAGGGCGGTCACGGTCGTCACCAATACCGTCGGGCCGATGTGAGCTGCTGCGACGATCGTCGCCAGTCGTCGAAGCATGGTCACCATCGTAGGGTTGCTGATAGTCGGGCGCGACGGCCCCACGTAGTCAGCCCGCATCACTACCCCGCGCCATCAGCCCGCACCATCACCGCTCACCATCACTGCTCAGAGAGGAGCACTCGGTGCCCCGCTTCGCAGATGGCGTCGCGCATGACGAGCTACTTCAGGCTGTTGCGGGTTCGCTCCAGTCGACGCTGGTGCGCGCGCACGCCCTGCAGGCTGAGCCCACGGGCACCGGTTTTATCTATGGCTACCGAGTGACACTGCAGCCGCACACCGATGGTGTGGCTCCGAGTGACAGTGTTGAGCACACCCTCTACGTCGAGACGGGGCCTTCCCGGGCAGATCGCTCAGGGGTTTTGACACTGCGCAACCCGGCTACGGGCGAACAGGCCGACGTTTGGCTGTATCCGGCTGACCCCGAGCTGCCCGCGTTGCGCACCGCCGTCTACGCCGAATCGGCGAGCGTCGTGCTTGGCCGCCTGGGTTTACCGGTGGATGGCGTGCGAGTGAGCCTTGCCGCCTACCGCCCCGGAAAGCGGGCGGTCGTGAGGGTTGACGCCACCGACGCAGCCTACTTTTTGAAGGTCGTGCGACCGGCTAAGGCCGAACCGTTGCAAGCACAGCACACGCTTTGGCGTGAGGCGGGCATGGCGGTTCCGCGAGTGCTGGGGTGGAGCGATGAAGGCCTTGTCGCCCTTGAGGCACTCGACGGTGTTGAAATGATCGGCGTGCTTGACCGCGTGACTGAGCCTTCCGCGCTACTGGACGCAATCGAACGAGTCACCGAGGGCATCGGTGCAGTGCGCTCGATCGCGGTGGCCCGCGCATCACTGGTGCGGCGTGTCGATTGGTACGAAGGCCGACTGCTCGAGCTCATTCCTGAACACGCCAGCGTCATCACGAGCATGGTGGTTGCTATTCGTCGGCGTTACAGCGCTGCCGGAGCCGCACCGGCTACCCACACCGTTCACGGCGACCTCCACCTTGCCCAGATTCTGGTTGATCCTGAGCGCCCGACTCAGGTGACCGGGGTGCTCGATATCGACACATCTGGCTGGGGCGATCCCGCTGATGACGCGGCAGCGCTGTACGGGCACCTCGTCGCCACCATCGTTCATGACGGTGGCGCCTACGCCACAGTTCGTGCACGCCGATGCTCAATACTCGCCGACCAGTGGCGCAGGCGATGGTTCACTCAGCACGAACCTGGCTTTGCCGATCGTGCACACGCGATCGCCGCAACGCAGTTGCTGGGTCATGCCCTCTCGCGGTCTGCGTCAGGGCGCGCCGGCGCAGTCGACCTAATTGAGCTGGCGAACCGCGTTGTGCGCGCTGATGAGAAACCTCTCACCGGCGCCTTCTGGTGATGCCACCATCGGGGGCGAGACCGACGGTCTTGGCTGCCGCTACTGATTCGAGCCGGGGGGTTGGGTCAATAGCCCAATGTCAGCCAACTGCTCAGCCAGTCGCGAGCCGTCGGGCCCCCACACCCACGGAGTCTTGTCTTCCGTCTGGGGGCTCTGGTCTCGGTGGCTGCGCCCGCCGGCGAAAACTGCTTCAGGAGTAGAAAGCTGGCGAATCGCGACAGCCGCGACTCGGTCGGGGTGTGCGGCACTGAACTCGCGGTAAAGAGCCTCATCGTGTTGGCCATCGTCGCCAATCAGCACCCACCTCATGTGCGGAAACTCGCGGGCAAGGCGGGTAAGGCTTTCACGCTTGTGCTCTTGCCCACTGCGAAAGAGCCGATCGTGTGTCGGCCCCCAGTCGGTGAGCAGCATGGTGCCGGCTGGGTAGAGATGGCGACCCATAAAACGGTCGAGGGTGGGGGCCACATTCCACGCACCCGTCGAGAGATACATGACCGGCGCCCCACCCTGGTCTCGGGCAAGTCGCTCAAGCAACACGGCCATGCCGGGCACGGGTCGTCGCGCATGCTCGTCGAGTACGAAAGTGTTCCAGGCGGCCAGGAATGGGCGGGGGAGTGCGGTCACCATGACGGTGTCATCGATGTCGCTGACGATGCCGATGCGTGCGTTCGGATCAACGACGAAAATGCGGGCGGTGACGGGTGCAGATCCTTCCGCTTGCACGCTGATGGTTCGCAGACCAGGCGTCAACCGCACCGAGAGGTCGACATCGACGACGCCTCCCCGGTCGGCTTGCACGACAAACGACTGACCCCCCGCCGTGATTGTCACGCGGGTGTGGGCCACAGGAATGCTGATGAAACTGCGCCACCCTCGAATGATGGTCGAGGTGGCCCGGTCAGTGCTGGGCCGCACGAGTAAAACGCGGCACAGCACGCGAATCCAGCCGTTACCGCCGTACCCGCTGAAGGGGATCACGACGGGTTGTAGCCCCCGTCGGCGCCCCTGCCGCTCACGCATGCGATGAAACCGGTCTTCCAGGGCGACTGCCCGACGCACCCAGGGCGAGGTCGCCCTCGGCCCAGAGGCATCGCTTGTGGCCGGCACGTCAATAGTGTGGCAGACCCGGCGTGCGCACCCAGTTCGGGTCACCAACATCGCGCGCAGGTGAGCAACTGTGCGCTTGGGGTTCGAGATGCGAACATTCACATCGCTTTTGTGGCCGTGGCGTAATTGAGGGGGTATCCCTCCAACTAGCGTGGTCAGGTCGAAAGAGTGAAAAGTGAATGTTTTAGACATGGCAACGCCGGTTCTTAGTAGCTCCACGCTGATCAGGAATGAGCCTGTTCAGGCGCGAAGCACTGCGCGACTGGCGACCCTGCTCGACTCTGCTGCCGCAGTGATCGCTGAAATGGGTTACGAGAGGCTAACGACCGCGATGGTTGCCGAGCGGGCCGGAGCCTCCATCGGTACCGTATATCGCTACTTTCCGGACCGAATCGCTATTCTCCAGAGCCTTGCGGCGCGCAACGCTGAGCGGATGATGGGCCAGGTTGCAGCCGAACTGGTTGCCGGCCGGCACTCTTCTGCGGCAGACGCCGTCGTGGCACTGGTTGAACTGACCGCCGATCTTTTTCGCAGCGAGCCCGGCTACCGGTCGTTGCGCGGAGGCGACGTTCTTGATCTTCTCCCGGCGTCGACTGAGATAACCGCCAACGCCACGCTGGCCCACGTTGTCGCCGATTCCATTGTGCTGAACCACGCAGCCGCCAACACCGCCGACATGCGGCGCGCGGTTGGCACAGCGGTTGAGGTTGTTGATGCGCTGGTGGCGCTTGCTTTCGCTCGCTCATCCAGCGGTAATTCATCACTGTTGGCCGAGGCGGAACGCGCTGTGCGCGCCATCCTCGCCGATCAGCTCTAGCCCTCACGTCGGGAGAAATACCCGGAATCTCGGTACAACGAAGCGGCGTCTCCGAACACCATTCGCGCGCCCACGATGCCGCAGCGGGCGCCTCACTCGAGACGCTGGCCTGTTGCCGCATCACTCAAAACTTCGCCTCGGCGCGAGTTTTTTCGAATGCCCAGCCACTCTCAATGCCGCTCGGTCGCGTCGGCGCGCGGACGCTCAGAGGCGGCTAAATGCACAACGAGGCGCTGGTGGGGGTTGCACTCGAGGTCACCCTCGATGCAATAATTGAACTTTTGAAATGTTTCGCCGTGCCGCACGGTGTGCGACGGCGAAAGTCACCGCCATCTAAAGGAAGTAGGGACACAGAAATGTTTACAGTCAGGAACAAGGGCCGGTTCGCCGTGACGGCGGCCGTGGTTGGGGCGTCATTGGCCCTCACAGGGTGTGCATCGGGCGATCCGCTGGCGCCCGAACCGGATGCTGCGGCACCGAGCCAAACGATTGTTATTGGCTCGCAGGCCTACTACTCCAACGAAATCATTGCCGAGCTGTACGCGCAGGCACTGGAAGCGGGCGGGTTTGATGTTGAACGCAAGTATCAAATTGGTCAGCGCGACGCCTACATTCCGGCACTTGAAGCCGGCGAAGTAGACCTGTTTCCGGAATACACCGGCAATCTGCTGCAGTTCTGGAACCCCGACACGACCGCCACACAGGCCGCTGAGGTGTACGCCGCACTCGTGAACGCAGCCCCAGAGGGTCTGCAGATTCTCGACCAGTCGTCGGCGTCAGATCAAGACAGCTACAACGTCACCGCAGAGTTCGCCGAAGCCAACAACCTTTCGACGTTGGCTGACCTCGCCGGCGTTGAGGGGCTTGTCTTGGGTGGCGCACCCGAGCTTGAAGAGCGACCCTACGGCCCCAGCGGCTTGCAAGACGTCTATGGAGTCACCGTCGGCTTTGAGGCGACCGGTGAGACGACCGTTGAATCTTTGCTCGCGGGAATCGTCAACGTCGCCAATGTTTTCAGTGCTGATCCTCGAATTGGGCAGAACGATCTGGTCACCCTCAGCGACCCGGAGGGACTCTTTCTGGCATCAAATGTCGTACCCGTGGCAGCGAGCGATCTGCCTCAAGCGGCGATCGACATCATCAATGAGGTCAGCGCCGCGCTGACTGCTGAGGATCTGGTTGCACTCAACGTGCAGAGCACCGTTGACCAGCTGGGATTTGCTGAGATCGCCACTGCATGGCTGACCGAGAACGGTCTTCTCGGCTAGGTTTCACCCGTGATTGCGTGATTGCGTGATTGCGTGATTGCGTGATTGCGTGATTGCGTGATGAAAGGGGCGGGTGCTGATCAGCACCCGCCCCTTTCATTCGGCGCGGTCGACAGAGTTGCGATCGGCAACGGTGCTGTGGGCAACGGCCCCGTCGACAACGGCCCCGTCGACAACGGCACCGACGTAGCGATCCAGTATTCTTTTACCCGCGAAAACGAGCAGCCAAAAGCCGGCGAACGCGCCGATGAAGATGAATGCTGCGTAGTCGAGCTGGGCGGCGATGCTGCGGTATCCGTCAGCAGCGAGCGCGCCCATCGTGACGTAGGCGAGCGCCCAGATGATGCAGGCGGGGGTGAGCCACAGCATGAAAGTGCGATATCGCAGAGTGCTCATGCCAACGACGAGGGGGGTGAGCGAATGCAGCACGGGCATGAATCGCGAGATAAAAACGGCAAGACCTCCGCGCCTCTGCACAAAAATTTCAGCGCGTTGCCAGTTCGCTTCACCCAAGCGCTGGCCCAGACGCGATGCGCGGAGGCGCGGGCCAAAGAATCGGCCAATCGTGAACCCGAGCGACGCCCCCACGAGTGCGCCGATAATGACGGTCACGGTGAGGGCCACGTATTCAGCGGGTGAAGCGACGGCAGTGCTGGCAACGAGTACGACTGTGTCGCCCGGAACGATGAGCCCGAGCAGAACCGTCGTTTCTAGCATGATGAACAGCCCCGCCAGGGCGGTGCGCAGCACTGGGTCTACTTGCTGCACCAGGTTGAGAAGGGTGTCGAGCAGTTCGTTCACGCCGCGAGCATATCCAGTGCCGCTGAAGCCGAGCTTCAAGCGCGACCCCTCGAACCTCGCGCTAGAACATGGCCGGCTGATACGCCCGCGTGCGACCGCATACGACGGTGTGCTCTCGACCAGAATGCCCAAAAGTGCATCCATCGGTCCAGTGTTGACGATCGACATACCGGGGTTTTCAACACAGGACCGATCGACGCCTGGCGCGCACTACTTCACCCGATCGGCCGGTGCTCATCAGTTCACTTTCTCCCGCGCCTGATTACTGCGTGACGGGGCGATTGCAACTGCCTCCGCCCAGTAGGCTTGCCATGCCACCGCGTCGCAGTCCAACCCTCAAGGAAGAGGCATTCTGATCATGGTGCGCACTACCGGCCCTGCCCCCAGTTTCAGCACCAGCGATGACGGGGTGCCGGTCTATCGACCGGGCTTAGATAGCGATTCGGATGCTCCGCGCATCATGCGCCAAGAGCGCGACTCGCTCGGCGAGATGCCGATTCCTGCCGACGCCTACTGGGGTATCCACACCGCCCGCGCACTAGAGAATTTTCCGATCACCCGTCGAGCGCTCTCTAATCACCCCAACCTCGTCATCGCCTTAGCGATGGTGAAGCAGGCGGCGGCCCGAGCGAACAAAGACATCGGCGTTCTCAGTGCTGAGCGGGCCGATCTGATCGACCGCGTGTGTCAAGAAATCATCGGCGGAGACCTGCACGATCAGTTTGTGATCGGTGTTTTGCAGGGCGGTGCAGGCACCAGTACGAACATGTGCGCGAACGAGATCATCGCCAACCGGTGCCTTGAGCTCATGGGGCGTGAGAAGGGTGATTACACCGCTTTCCACCCCATCGATCACATCAATCGCAGCCAATCCACCAACGACGTCTACCCAACGGCCATCAAGCTCGCCATGGTTTTCAGCCTGCGCAGCCTGCTTGACGAGCACCGCCTGTTGGCTGACTCGTTTGCCGCAAAAGGTCGCGAGTTTGCCCAGATTTTAAAGGTGGGCCGCACCCAAATGCAGGATGCGGTGCCCATGACTCTGGGCCAAGAATTTCGAGGCTTCGCGACCACTCTGGGTGAAGACCAGGAGCGCCTGGGCGAACTTATCCCGTGGCTAAACGAGATCAACATGGGCGCGACCGCGATCGGCACCGGCATCACCGCTGACCCGCGGTATGCCGAATCAGTGCGGGCCCACTTGAGCGAGATCTCGGGGTGCACCATGGTCACCGCACCCGACCTCATCGAAGCCACCAGCGACACAGGGGTTTTCATGAGCGTGTCGGGCACGCTCAAGCGCGCCGCGGTCAAGCTGTCGAAGATCTGCAACGACTTGCGTCTGCTGTCAAGTGGCCCGCAGGCTGGTTTCGGTGAAATCAACCTGCCGCCGCGCCAGGCGGGCAGTTCGATCATGCCCGGCAAAGTGAATCCGGTGATACCTGAGGTGGTCAATCAGGTGGCGTTCTCGATCATCGGTGCCGACGCCACGGTGACCGCCGCGGTTGAGGGCGGTCAGCTTCAACTGAACGCTTTCGAGCCTGTCATTGCCACGAGCATCCTGCAGTCGCTGGCCTGGATGTCGAATGCCTGTCGCACGCTGCGCCTGAACTGCATTGACGGCATCACGGCCAATAAAGAACGCCTGCACGAGATGGTCGAGGCCAGTGTCGGTGTGGTCACGGCGCTCACGCCCTACATCGGTTACCAAGAGTCGGCTGTGCTCGCCTATGAAGCCCTGCGCTCGAAGGTGCCTATTCGCCAGCTCGTCATCGAACGTGGGCTGATGACCGAAGCTGAGATCGCCAAAGTGTTGTCGCCCGAACGGTTGAGTGGTGTGGTGCCCGCCACGGGTGCGATTGTGTTGCCGATGGTCGCGCCCGAGAATTAGAGCCCTTACACAGTTCGAGCTCGGTGTGCGGGCGGCGCCGCTCGCCACAGGTGCAGATTGGCGTACGAGCGCCACGGCGCCCAGCGTTTGCCGAGTTCCGCAGCCTCACGGGGGGTTGCGGCGGCGTCGCGCACCCGGAGCGAGCGCAATACGACGAGATCGGTGTGAAGCAGTAGGTCGGGCGAGCCCAGCACGCGCATGGCGACGTAGTCGGCGGTCCAGGGGCCGATGCCGGGCATCCGCACCAGCCGTTCGCGTAGTTCGGCCGTGGTGAGCCCCACATCGAGCACCAGTGCGCCCGTCGCAAGCGCCTCGGCAGTGTCGATGATGGTGCGTACGCGGCGCTCGGGTCCGCGCAGCACCTCTGCTCCCCGCTGCGCAATCTGGGTTGGGGTCGGAAATCGCAGTAACGCGCCCGGGTCGGCAGGGTCACCAAGATAGGCGGCGAGGCGGCCCTGCATTGTGCGCGCCGCGGGCAACGAAATTTGCTGGCCCATGATGGTTCGTAGCAGCGTTTCAGCAGGGTCGGCCGAGCCCGGAATGCGGATGCCGGGCGTGCGGGCCACGAGCGGGCGAAGCAGCGGGTCGCGGCTGAGCGCGGCATCGATGGCGGCCGCATCGGTGTCGAGGTCAAACCATCGGCGGATGCGCGCCGCCAGTGCGCCAACATCATCGATGGCCGCGAGTCGCGCTGACACCTGCACACCGGGACGCTGGGGATCAAGGGTTACGCGCGTCAGCGCAGGGCCCTGGGGGAGGGTGATCCAACGCTCGACACCGATCGGAGCTGAGGCAGCAGGTGCCTTGCGCGCAGCCCCGTTGCCCGCATCCTCTTCGGCGCGTTCGTCTTCCGCATCGTGATCGTTGATCAGGCGCTCCACGCCCGTGATCGCATGATCTGCGATGAACTGCATTGCTCCGGCACCGTCGAAAGGATCGCGTGCGGTAAGCCAGAGAGCAACGGTCGTGTCGCTGCTGTCGTTGGCATCCTGAGCTTTCTCGAGCTCAGCGCCATCAAGCGCTCGTCGACCGTTGAACTCTCGACGACCGTTGCGCACAAGCGCGCGGAGCGCCAGCGGGGTAAGCGCGCGCGCCGTCTCCGCGCGGTGCGCGCGGGCGAGGGCGAGTGGCCCGGCCCCGAGTTCGGCAACAAGTACGCGCGTGAGGTGGCGCGCACTGCAGCTGAGCCTGTTCGCGAGACCCGTAACCCCCTCACGCTCAACGACGCCGTCAAGAATGAGGCGCATGGCCCGCGCGGTGAGATCGTCGCGAAGATTCCAGTCGGGGTTACCGGGCACAGTGACTGGCCCACAACGCTTGCACGCGCGCAAGCCTGCCTCGTGTGCCGCAGCGGCAGTGGAATAAAACTGCACATTGTGCGGCTGTGGGGTGGTGGTGGCGGGGCAACTCGGGCGGCAGTAGATGCCGGTGGAGTACATGCCCACAATAAACTGCCCGTCAAACCGTGCATCTCGCGAGGCAAGCGCGCGGTAGCAGCGGTCGTGGTCAAGGACGGGCATGGCCTCATCCTGCCAGGGCGCGTTGTCCGCATCAGCGGAGATCAGACAGTTCCCTTCTGCCACCGCGCAGCCTGAGCTCGCGGCTACAGTTGCCTTCATGGCTGAGCGTCACCCCACCCCTGACTACAGCGCAACCGCCACCGGGCTCTCCGCGGCTGCGGCACCCGGGACCGCACCGGAGCACGTGCGTTTTGAGACCGCTGAGGCTGCCCAGCCGGGGGCGGTGGCCATCCCGCGTCGTTCGAATGCGGGCTTAGTCGTCGCCGCAGTCGTCGGCTTTATCGTGCTTGCCCTGGTCATGCTGTTCGTTCTCGCCTATTTGTTTGTCGGGCTCGGGCCGGTCGGGGTGATCGGCGGTGGCATCATGGCGCTCGTGCCGTTGGCCATCGTGTTTTGGGGCATCCGATGGGTCGATCGGTGGGAACCCGAGCCCCGAGGCGCACTGGTGTTCGCGTTTCTGTGGGGGGCGGGCGTCAGCGTACTCATCGCGCTCGCCGTCGACGCTGAGATTCGAAACGTGATTGCTCTCGCCGGGCTAGGCCAGTTCGGGGAGCAGTTTTTTGGAGCGGTTATTCAGGCACCCATCGTCGAAGAAGTGGGTAAAGGGCTGGGGGTGCTCATTCTGTTCTTCGCCGTACGGCGGTACTTTGACGGGCCTGTTGACGGCATCGTTTACGGAGCGTGGGTGGCGGGCGGATTCGCTTTCACCGAAAATATCCTCTACTTCGGCAGTCAGCTGCTCACATCGGGTCTCACCGGCGCCGCAGAGATTTTCTTCATCCGCGGCATCATGTCGCCGTTTGCGCACATCATGTTTACCGCCTTCGTTGGCGCTGCGCTGGGGTTTGCCGCACGACGCTCCGGGGCGTTAGGTGGCATCGTGGCGTTTCTCGTCGGACTTGTACCCGCGGTGTTGTTGCATGCGTTCTGGAACGGTGCCCTGTTTTTCGTCACCGACTTTTACGGGTACTACCTGCTGGTGCAGGTGCCCATGTTTCTCGTTGCTGTGGCGCTGGTCGTGATGCTGCGGCGGCAAGAGCAGCGCATCACCCGCGCGCGCCTCACCGAATACGCCGACGTCGGCTGGTTTCATCCGGCAGAGGTGGCCATGCTCTCCAGCTTTTCAGGCCGACGCGGTGCGCAGGCGTGGGCCCGCACGCACCGAGTGGAGCCCGCCATGGCACTGTTCATTCGCGACGCCACTCGGCTTGCCTATGCCCGTCAACGTCTTCTCGGCGACCGCGCGAACATCAGCGCGCAAGCCGACGAGGCCGTGCTGCTCACCCGTGTATCGGCGGCTCGGCACGCTTTACGGGCGGGTGGTGCTACCACGTGACTGTCGCGGGACCACTCCCGCAGCGGCCGTCTTGCCGCATGCACAGTCTTGCCGCATACGTAGTCTTGCAGCGTACATAGACTCGCCGCCCAGTGGTGGGGCGATGCCTCCAACACTCCTGAGCGGCGAGCTGATCTAGTTACAGTGTGCGCCTGTCGAAGCGTTTCTGGCAAGACCTATTTTGCGGAGGCCTATTTTGCGTCGGAATTCATTCGAGGCGCAGCACGCGCCGCGCGCTCCATTGGTTCACAGAAAACGTTGTGGCGCTTGCTAGCCTGGCAAAAGTGAGCCTCTGCCACGCCAGGGCCGAGTTGGTGTCCTGGTTGAGGGCGGGCGAACGCCGCCGAAGAGCCCAACTTGGGATGCGACAACGAAGG
>Ga0136588_1000830_pt1 | contig 10819 bp, 6 predicted proteins | sample AntRauMFilla1564_FD_104782 | JGI IMG/M metagenome (GOLD analysis project Ga0136588, IMG submission 104782) | Saline lake microbial communities from Rauer Islands, Antarctica - Metagenome Filla 1 #564 | ecosystem: Environmental > Aquatic > Non-marine Saline and Alkaline > Saline | place... | reverse complement strand
CGTGCCATGGGGGATAGCGCACAAGATGGTGCAGCCAATTTTAGCTTAATGAGTCGCGAAGTTAGACTGGCTGCCCGTGAGTTTAACAATTTTGGTTTAAGCAATTTTGAATTTAACGAAATGCTATTAGCTGAAGTTGACATGATGCGCAGAGGTGGTATGAACCAGACACAAATTCAAAATCGGTTAGCATTTTCCATGAACGAATTGATGCTGGAAATGTCCGGATTGGCCGCAATAACTGGGCAGGATCGTCGTGATCTAGTAAGAGCACGATTTGATCAGGCTGAAGACCCAAGTATTATGGCCTTCCGTATGCAACGTCAACGAGATGGTAGAGGTGAAAGTGAAAATTTCAACTCACTTACTGCTCTTTTTAGTGCTGGTGGTGAAATAGGTGAGCAGCTTGGTATGGCTGTAGCATTAAGTATTGCAAACGATATACCTCTACAGGCTGCTAGTAATGAGATGGTAAGATCACTATCTATAATCAATCAATCTACAGGTGCAGCAATAATGAATCTTGATAGATTTATTCAGGACAATTATGAAAGCATGGATCCAAGGCTATTTAATGCAGAAGTAACTAGCAGGCTTGCTGCATTAGGTGATGCAATACCAACAGCAGATCTTGACCGTTTGGGTCTTCTTGCCAGTCTGCAAGTGGAAGGTGCAAGTGACTTGCTTACTTTTGTTGGCAACTTACAAGGTCTTGAAACATCTGTAATTGCCAACATGGAGGCAATGCAGACGTCAGCAGATGCACTTGTTAGCACTGAAATTCTTGCACTTGCTAGCACTATTGAAGAAACTGGTAACCGAATTAGAGACAGCGCACTAACCTCGATTATTACAGCCTTGGGTGTAGATGTTACAGACAGTGGGCAGCATCTTGTTGATGCTATACGTGCAATTGGTGATCGATTTGGGCCTGACGGTACACTAATGGATGGAGTTGCCCAATCATATTCTGAAATGACAACTGGTATGCAAAGATTAACTCATGCAACGGTGGCTGCTACAGTCGCCCTAGGTATTCTTGCAGCAAGCGGCGCAGCTAGACCTGTATTAAGGGCCATTCGTGGTGGCGGCGCCTTGGCCGCTGGCGCAGCCGGTGCACTCAGTGCCACTAGAATAGATGCTGGCACTAGCAGAATGATGGCAGGTGTTCGTGGCCTGTTAAGTGGCGCTGCCGCCGCAGCAAGAACAAGTGCCGCCGCCGCAGCATCAGTTGCAGCCAGTTCTGGTTCTCTTATTAGCAGATATCTGCCAATGTTTGCCAGCATCGCCAGGATTGCCAATCCTGTTGGTGCTGCAATAGCAGGCTTGGGAATTAGTGGTACTGGGCTTGGCGCACCAAGCGAATTATATCAACAAGAAAATCCATTTCCACATGATGGTACTGCAGAAGAACAAGCAGAATGGCAACGCCAGCGTGACGCTAGCTTGCGAGACGGGCCGATACCGGGCCCCGGAGTTGCGACTGACTATACTAGCCATTCAGCACTTACTCCGCCGTTTAGCTCATCAAGTTCAATATCACAACAAGCCCTAGGGCCAACCAATGACCCAAGCCAAGCTGGTGGTACAAATTACAATCCAGCACCACCTCCAGCAAGAAGTAATTCTGCTATAATGGAAGAATATGCTCGGCGTACAGCTGAGTCCATAGCACGAATAGACAGAACGCTTAGAGAAAACCAATAAATAGACGCAAAGCACAAAGGATTACTACATATGGCAGGTTGGCGCAAGCATTTTCAAACCTACAACAACAACATAAACGGTACGCAGAGCCCACTAAGTGGAAACCGCAACCGTGACAAAAATTCAACTAATCGTTTTCAAAGTTGGCTACCAGAAGTATATGTGGGCCAACCCAATCGTCTTGAGAGGTATGTGCAGTATGATTTAATGGATATGGACAGTGAAATTAACACTGCACTTGATACTATTGCTGAATTTTCAACACAACAAGATGATGCCACAGAAACACCATTTGAAATCAAATGGCATGATAGTCCAACAGAAACAGAGAGTGAAGTTCTTCAAACTGTTCTAAAGCAGTGGGTACGAGTTAACGAATGGAATCGCCGGTTGTTTAATACCTTCCGTAATACTATAAAGTATGGAGATCAACCATTTGTACGTGATCCAGAAACCTGGAAACTTTTCTATGTAAATCCATCTGATGTTATGCGAGTAATTGTTGATGAGGCACATGGCAAGGAACCTGCTCAGTATGTAATTAAAAATCTAGATCCCAATTTCCAAATGCTTACTGCTACCGCATCACATGGTGCTGGTAACTATGCAGGTGGAAGTGTAAATCCACAAAACATGCTCAACAGCACACAAAATCGCAATTCCGGACAGACTAGTTCCACTTCAAGTGGTATGGGTGGTCAAATGGAAAGCGTAATTGATGCCAAACATGTTATACATATTGCATTAACTGATGGTATGGATATGAGTTGGCCATTTGGTAACAGTGTTCTAGACGCCGTGTTTAAAACTTTCAAGCAAAAGGAACTACTGGAAGACAGCATTATTATCTATCGTGTCCAGAGAGCGCCTGAGCGCCGTATATTTTACATCGACGTGGGTGATATGCCAGCTCACCAGGCGATGAGCCACGTTGAGCGTGTCAAGAACGAAATCCACCAACGTCGTATTCCAAGTAAGACTGGCGGCGGCAGCAACATGATGGATGCTCAATATAATCCTTTATGTTTGTCACTTGATACCACTGTTCCATTACTTGACGGCAGAATTCTTTCAATCACTGATTTAATTGCTGAATATAAAGCTGGAAAAGAAAATTGGACATATAGTTGTGATCCAATTACTGGTAAGATTGTTCCTGGCAACATTACATGGGCTGGCGTAACTCGTAAAAATACTCAGGTAATCAAATTAACACTTAATGATGGATCAACACTTACAGTAACACCAGACCATAAAATTCCAGTATTAGGCAAAGGATTTGTTGAAGCACAATATTTGACTCCTAATGATTCATTAATTAGTTACAAAACACGTAAGCAAGGTTTGACATCAAGCAGTCATGACAGAACATATACACAGGTATATGATCATGAATCAAACTCGTGGGAATACACACATCGAATGGTTGGTAATTTTTTCCGTGAAAAGAAAAAGCATCAAGAATTCACATATAGTCTAGATAATGTAGGATCACATAAAACTATTGTACATCATAAAGATTTTGATCGGTATAATAATGATCCTAGGAATCTACAATGGATGAATAAAGCAGATCATATACAATATCATTCAGAACAAAATATGTGGAATCATCTAACTGAAGAAGAATCTACACGTATTAAGTCTAAGATTTCAAACACAGTTAAAACATTGTGGGCAAATGGTGCATATGACGTTAATAATATTAAAAATGCGCAAAAGAAATTTATTCATTTAAGCAAGAATGATGCATCATTCAAAGCAGCATATAGTGTATCGTTATCAAAATCACGTAAGGCGTTTTTGTCTAAAAATCCAGAATTTGTAAATGATGTTCTATTACCAAATCTTAGTAAATGGTCTGAAAATATACCTAATCAAACAAAAGTATATACGTTTGATCAATTACAGGCAATTTATGATCTTGCAGTTAAATATGACTTTAAAATGAAATATATGTTGAAAGCTACTAATGATCATGCACCGGTCTTAAATGCAATAAAAGAAACTAACGTTGCATTAACCGGTAAACATTTTAAGATTAACATTGATAATTTAACACAACAGGTAATTTACAATACTATACACCATTATGGGTATAAGAATTGGATGGACTTTAAACGTAAAAAAGAAGAGTTTAATCATAGGTTAGTATCAATTGAATGGGTCAATGAGCTCCAAGACACTGGAACTATTACAATTGACGGTAATGAAAGATGGCATAATCACCATACATTTCCTGTGAATAACAGTATATTTGTTAAGAATTCTATCATGGAAGACTATTTCTTCGCGCAATGTCTATCATTGGACACAAAAATTGAATTATTAGACGGTAGAGCAATTTCATTACAACAAATCATTAATGAATATGAACAAGGTATTGAAAATTATGCATATGGGCTATCAAATAAAACATTTGAACTTGAGCCAGCAAAAATCACATGGGCAGGCGTTACTCGTAAGAATGCTAAAGTTTTAAAGGTTATTCTTGATAATGGGGAAACTGTAACAGCTACGCCTGACCATAAATTTATTTTACGTGATGGATCTGAGGTTGAAACTCAAGAGTTGATGATTGGCGACTCACTAATGCCTCTTGAATTACATGAAGGATATTCAGGCCCCAAACAAAAAAATAAAAAATACCGTCGTTATCGTTCGAATTTGGACGGTAAAATGAAATTTGTACATGCAACTATTAGTGGTAAAATACCAGGCAAAGACACGCAAGTTCATCATATAGATTTTAATTCAAAGAATAACATTCCTAATAATCTTGAAATTATGAAAACTGAAGACCACATTCAGCTTCATAAGGATGCAGGGACGTATTCATTAAATAAACAATGGAATTCACCAGAAGGACGCCAGAAATTAATTGCAGGAATAAGAGGAATTTATGAAAACCGGACAGAAGAGTTTGATGTTCAACTATCTAAAAGGAATAAGAAAAATGCACTAGCTTTCTGGAACAACAAATACAAAAATACACAACAGATGAGTTCAATGAACTCATTACGTAAAGCGCAAAAAAGAGTGTCTGACGCAAGAAGAATTACTTTTGATATTACAATGACAAACGCAATGATTAAATCGTTTAACAATGGTAATAATAGTATTTCCAAACTACGTAAGAACCTTCCAGATGATATTGATTTTATTAACGCATACAAAAATGCAAATAAGGATCGTTTGGTTTCTAAGTCTGAATCAGATATGATTTCAGTTACAGATTCAACATTAAATAAATTAGCCAACACAATTGGTTATAGAACATTTGGAGATTGGAAAACAGAATATACTGGTATTAACAAATTTTCAGGTAAGGAAATAGAACGACAGAATCATAAGATTGTTGATATTATAGAAATACAAGAACGTATGGACACTGGCGATATTACTGTTGAAAGTGATTCAGACAGCCATTGGTTTGGGCTGTCATCTGGGATTTATGTCCATAACTCCGCAGATGGTCGTGGTAGTAAAGTTGATACACTTCCAGGTGGTGATAACCTAGGTGATATTGATGACCTCAAATTCTTTAACAACAAACTTGCAAGGGGTCTACGCATTCCATCAAGCTACCTACCAACAGGCCCAGATGATGGAACAGCCACATTTAATGATGGACGAGTGGGTACTGCATTTATTCAAGAATACAGGTTCACGCAATATTGTAAGCGAATACAGCGTATAATTCAACCAGCTCTTGATAAAGAATTCAAGATGTTCTTGAAGCATCGTGGATACGAAATTGATTCAAGTCAATTTGCACTTGACTTTGTTGAACCACAAAGCTTTAGTGATTATCGTGAAATTGAAATCAACAGTGCCCGGGCCAGTGTGTTCGGCCAAGTTGAAGGTGTTGAATATATCAGCAAGCGATTTGCACTTAAGAAATATCTGCAATTGAGTGAAGATGAAATCCTCGAAAATGAAAAGCTCTGGAAGCAGGAAAATCCAATCAAGGGTAACGAGGGCGACGCAGTTGATGATGACGAATTTAGTGACCTTGGTAATGTGGGTGTTCAAGGTGGGGCTGATGGCAGCCTTGATGATTTTGAAGCCGACGATATAGGTGATGAGGAATTTGATGATATCGACCTAGGAGATGACGGTGAATCTGCTATTAGTGGCGGTGGCGCCGATGGAGAAGAAATATGAAAAGCATTGAGTTCCTTAAGGAATACTATAATGAAAAAGAAGACAAATACATGGTGGTTAATATTGACCACCATCGCCGCCCCCGCATTACATTGCGCCATTTACAAAAACTTCGCAAAACTCGTAGTATTGAAGATTTAGAACAAAAGCAACGTATTGACGATGTAGCATACATATACGGTCGCCCAAATCAAGACGAATAACTACTTATCAAGTAGATTGTAAAATTGATACCGTTTTCTGCCCTTTTTCGTGCCTTTTTCTAAGGTAAGGCATTTTGTTCTGTAAATACAGTTGAAGTAAAACAAAATGCCTTAATGATAAGGAACAGGAGTGTGACAATGACAAAATCAAAACTCGAAAAAGTGCTTGAATACATGGTAAATGGCGAGAAAGAACTTGCCAGTGAAATGCTTCATGAGCACATTATCGAATCAGCCCGAGAAATCTATGCAGATATTGCAGAAGAAGATGATCATGCTGAAGGTGATCTAGAGCTAGACGAAGATGAAGACATGGACGATGACCTTGATGAAGGTTACCATGATGATGATAGCAGCGGCGACTTTGGTGATGATCTAGATTCAATGGACGACGAAATCGAAACTGAAGAATATTTTGGTGAAGATGACGATGACATGGAAGACGACGCCATGGACGATCTCGACAGTGAGATGGACATGGGCGACGATATGGACATGGATGACGACATGGGCGGCGATATGGACATGGACGGCGACATGGACTCAGGAAATGGCGACGCTGAAGCAGCAATGACAAATGTCGAAGATGCAATGGATGAGCTTAAAGCAATCTTTGCAGATCTTATGGGTAGTGACATGGGCGACGAAGAGGACATGGGCGACGAAGTTGCTGATGAATTCGACGACATGGACCTAGGCGATGACATGGACGATGATCTGGAAGATGATCTGGAAGATGATAAACTTGGAGAGGATGCCAAGCTGCATAAGCAAAGCGTCACAATGAAAGGTGATTCAGACGGTAAAGCATCACCACTCAAGCAAAACCTTAAGGGTATCAGTGACAAAGGCGCGCCAGTAAAATTTGCCGGCGGTGACGAAAAAGGTGGTAAAGTTTCACCACCAAAGAAAATGAACACCGTTGGGCCACAAGATCAAAAGGGTAAAATGGACAAAAAAGTTCCAGCCCCTAAGAACGCAAGCGAAAAAGCCAAATCGAATATTGGTAGCTAAGGAAAATTGATTGATGTTTAAACCACTTAGAGAAGTTATGTCTCCGGATGCAGCGAAGATTATCATTGAAAGCCTTGATGACGGCACAGGTGGTAAGAGTCTCTACATGCAAGGTATCTTTATCCAAGGTGATAAACGCAATCAAAATCAACGTATATATCCTGTTAATGAAATCACTAGTGCTGTAAAAACACTAAAAGAAAAGATTAACGGGGGATTTTCAGTCCTTGGAGAAGCAGATCATCCAGATGATCTAAACATTACTATCGACCGCGTATCACATGCAATTGTTGATATGAATATGCGTGGAAACGACGGTATTGGAAAACTAAAATTATTGCCCACTCCAATGGGCAATATATGCAAAACACTACTGGAAAGTGGTGTAAAGCTCGGGGTCAGTTCACGTGGTAGCGGGAATGTAGATGGTTCAGGCAACGTGTCTGAATTTGAAATTGTTACAGTTGATATTGTGGCAAACCCAAGTGCACCAGATGCTTATCCGGATCCGATTTATGAGCAAATCATGGGTCACCGAAGAAGCAGTGTATTTTGGGACGTCGCACAAAGCGTGAATCATGATCACAAAGCAAAGAAGTATCTCAAAGAAGAGATGATTCGATTTATACAAGACCTAGGGAGAAAATAAGCATGCCTAAGTCATTTAATGAAATCCTTGGCAATGGAGTTATAAATGAAGAACTTCAGTCAGAACTAAATGAGGCGTTTGAAAACCGCATTGCGGAAGAACGTGAAACACTGACAGCAGAATTGCGCGAAGAATTTGCGTCACGTTATGAAAATGACAAGACCCAAATTGTTTCAGCAATGGACACTATGCTAAGAGAAGCTATTAAGACTGAACTCGACGAGTTTGCTCAAGATAAAGCAAAAGCTGCTGGAGAGCGCGTTCGATATAAGAAAGCGGTCAAAGAGCATGCCAAAATGCTTGAATCTTTTATTAATGAAATTCTGTCAAAAGAAATTCGTGAACTAAGAGAAGATCGAAAAGCACAAAAGACTAATTTTGGAAAGCTGGAAGAGTTTGTTCTCAAGCAGCTATCCACAGAACTAAACGAATTCCATGATGACAAGCGTTCTCTAGCAGAACAAAAAGTCAAAATGGTACGTGAAGGCAAGAAGGTAATTGAACAAGCAAAGCGTAACTTTATCAAGAAGGGCGCAGCGCACCTCGGAACCATGGTAGAAAATGTTATACGCATGGAGTTAACCACTCTACGTGAAGACATACAATCTGCCAAGGAAAATGAGTTTGGACGTAAAATCTTCGAAACATTCGCAAGTGAGTTTATGACTAGCACCTTAAGCGAAAGCACACAGGTGGCAAAACTTGCTAAACAAATTATGAACCTTAAGCAAAACATTGCAGAATCAAATGAAGCAATACATGCTAAGGATCGGCAGCTTATGGAAGCGACGCGTAAGGTTAAGATCGCAAATGATCTCAGCGAGCGCAAGCAGATTATGAGCGAAATGCTTGGTCCACTAAACAGAGGACAGAAAGAATTAATGGGAACACTACTTGAAAGCGTCAAGACTGTACAGTTGAAGATGGCATACAAGAAATATCTTCCAAGCGTTCTATCCGAAGATTCCGATGTCGCGACACAAGTAAAAGACAAGGCCAGACTCACTGAAAGCCGCAAAACACGCGAAGTTAGCGGTGACAAGGCAAATAAGGGCAACCGACCAGACGTTGGTGGCTCAGCTGATATTATTGAACTCAAGAAATTAGCAGGACTAAGCTAAAGGACATTATAAAATGAAAGATATTCTATTCGAAAACTGGGCAGCAACCAAAGAAGCACTTACCGATGGTTTGTCCGGTAACAAAAAAGCAGTTATGGAAACTGTGCTTGAGAATACCAAGCGCAACCTAACAGAATCTGCATCCATTGGTGCAACTTCTGCAGGTAACATTGCAACACTTAACAAAGTGATCTTGCCAGTTATCCGCCGTGTTATGCCTACTGTTATTGCAAACGAACTAGTTGGTGTGCAGCCAATGACCGGCCCTGTTGGTCAAATCCACACTCTACGTGTACGTTATGCAGAAACATTCGACTCAGCAGTTGCTGGTGATGAAGCATTGAGCCCATTCCAGATTGCAAACGGTTACTCAGGTAACGCTAGCACTGACCGTGCTGAAGCTACTTCAATTCTTGAAGGCCGTGCTGGTCGCAAGCTAAACATTCAGGTCCTCAAGCAGACCGTCGAAGCAAAGACTCGTAAGCTCAGCGCACGTTGGACTTTTGAAGCAGCACAAGACGCACAAGCTCAGCATGGTCTTGATGTTGAGGCTGAAATCATGGCAGCTCTTGCACAAGAGATTACTGCTGAGATTGACCAAGAGATCCTAGCATCTCTACGTAGCCTTGCAGGCCCAGCAGCTGGTACATTCGACCAGGCTGGTGTTTCAGGTACAGCAACTTTTGTTGGTGACGAGCATGCTGCTCTAGCAGTTCTAATCAACAAGGTCAGCAATGATATTGCTGCTCGCACACGTCGTGGCGCAGGTAACTGGATGGTTGTTTCTCCAACAGTCCTTACAGTTCTACAAGCTGCTACTACAAGTGCATTTGCCCGCACAACTGAAGGTCCTTTCGAGGCACCTACCAACACCAAGTTTGTTGGTACACTAAACGGCGCCATGCGCGTTTATGTTAACCAGTATGCAACTGACGACACTGTTCTTGTTGGTTACAAGGGTTCAAACGAGACTGATGCAGCGGCGTTCTATTGCCCATACATTCCTCTAATGAGCTCAGGCACCGTGCTTGATCCTAATACGTTCGAGCCAGTAGTAAGCTTCATGACACGTTATGGTTATGTTGAACTCAGCAACCAGGCATCCAGCCTTGGTAACGCTGCTGACTACCTAGCACGTATTAACGTTACAACAAACAACCTCAGCTTTACTTAATAGTAAACTGCGGAACCATTGAACCGGCCCTAGGGCCGGTTCAATGCAATAGCATTTCATCTTACATTAAAATTTTATTATGAAACAATAAATAGTATTAACGCAGGCGAGTAATTTGTTCGGTTTAACTGCATTATAATGGGGGCCAAGATCAATGACAAGAGTAACTAGACCAACATTTAAAACAAGCACAACCACACTATATCCAAGTAGTGGCGCAGGCGCAATTTCAGCAGCCGATCTCCGTGCGCAAACTGACAATATAGCTGATTCAGTTGGCTTTGTTTATGTAAATACAACCAATCCAGCCGCATCAGATGACATTGGTGATGGATATGTACCTGGTGACATTTGGGTCAACACCACTAGTGATACGGACTATATTTGCGTGGATAATGCTGCTGGTGCAGCCATATGGCAGGCCAAACAGCCACTAGATGCCGTTCTTACAAACACCACTGCCAGTTTTACGACAGCCCAGGAAACCAAACTAGGTGGCGTTGAAGCCCTTGCAGATGTGACAGACGCTGCCAATGTAACCGCCGCAGGCGCACTTATGGACAGTGAAGTGACCAATCTTGCTGCGGTCAAATCCTTCGACCCAGCCAATTATGCCGCCGCAGCACATGATCAGGCCTGGTCAACAATTACATCCACACCAACAACCCTAGCTGGTTACGGGATTACAAATGGACAACCACTAGATGCCGTTCTTACCAACACCACAGCCAGTTTTACTACAGCTCAAGAAACCAAACTAGGTGGCGTAGAGGCTCTGGCAGAT
>Ga0136588_1000828_pt1 | contig 10838 bp, 13 predicted proteins | sample AntRauMFilla1564_FD_104782 | JGI IMG/M metagenome (GOLD analysis project Ga0136588, IMG submission 104782) | Saline lake microbial communities from Rauer Islands, Antarctica - Metagenome Filla 1 #564 | ecosystem: Environmental > Aquatic > Non-marine Saline and Alkaline > Saline | place... | reverse complement strand
TTTTTTATTTATTTTTTATTTTTAATTTTAAAGTTTTTTTTTTATATTTATTAAATATAAATAGATAAATAGTAAAAATATAATTATGGCTATTATCGCGACTTTCAATTTAAATAATAATTTATATGACTATCGTAATTATAAGAAATACAATAAATATATTTATATAGAAAACTTGGCATATTTAATTAATATTGTAATTAAAAATTATTATTATAAACCTATAGTAGATTATAATAATAAAACTTTATTATATATGATTGATATTTTTAATTTATTAATTTAAAGTTTTTATATTTATTAAATATAAAAATGTTAGAACAATTAATTTTAGATTTATCTTTATCCAAAGATTTATATAAGGCTTTACAAGAGTGGGAATTAATCCAAATGTGCAGATCATCTATAACAGAAGACTGTATATGTGGTCGTAAAATCAAATGTGTATATGAATATGGTAATTTAAGAAATGGTAATAGTATTATATTAGGTTCAGGATGTAGAAACATATTTAATAGATTACTTAAACTTTGTAAAAAGAGGAAAAAACAAGTATGTTTAAATTGTGGTAAATTATATATCATAGAAAACGGAAATTATAGTTGTAATAATTGTAAATCAGATAGTGATAAAGAATATGAACTAATGATGATGGAAATGGAAAAAATGTAAAAATTAATTATTTTGTTCTTTTTGTGCATTTCTAGCACTTTTTGATTTTTCTAATATTTTTGACTTATTTTTATTATAATATTCTTTTGCTTTTTCATTTTTCTTTTTTTTATAATCTTCATTATCTTTTAATTTTTCATGTAGTTTTTTTGCATTAATTTGACATCTTTTTTTATGCTTTAAATAGTTATTTAATAGTCTATCAGTTAATTTAGTATTTGTAATATCCATTATTTATATTATGTATATATAAATAATTTATATTTAAATTAAATAAAGGTAAATAATAAAAATGAAGAATGTAATGGAAGAATTAAAAAAGTTATCATTAAAAGATGATTTTAATAATGAATGGTATGTATCCTATTACATATATTGTAAAGAAGGTACATATACTTGTTATTGTGGTAGAAATATAAATAATGTATATATATTCATGAATAAGCATAATTTTAAGACTATAATATTGGGTGCATTATGTTCTTTAATATTTAGACCACAAGTTGTTTTTTACCATACTTATATAAATACTGATTATAATTATATTGATAAAGAATGTTGTAAAAATGTCCTAATAAATAAGTCATTTTTAGGTAATAAATGTGAAAGATGTACATGTATAGGTTATGAATTAACAGATGATAATAATTTAGAAAATCTTATTATGGAATATTATTATATTAAATAAGAATAAAATGTCTAATCAATCAATAACTTTAAAAGAAATTAAAAAAGCAATTAATAAACATAATAAAGAGATGAATAATGATATTAAAATATCATTATCTAAAGATGGGGTTACTTTCTCTTCTGTTAAAGCGAAAAAATACTTATTTGATACTAATAAAGAAAAACCTGCATTATTTAAGGAATATAAACCAAAGTATAATAATACAGTATTAAAAGAAAAGAAAACTAAACAATCTACTTTACCTTTTAAAAAAATTTAATTTATTTTTAATTTATTTATATTTACTTAAGATAAAAATATTTATATATATTAAATAAAGATGACAAAATATTTTACAACAACACAATTAAAAGAATTAACTGAATCATTAAAAATGTCAAGTATAAAAAGATATGCATCATGGTTAAAGGTATTACAACCAACAGGATTAGATATTCAAGACTTAGAAAAAGAAAAAGATAAGTATATTAATCAAGCCTTAAAAGTTAAAGATAATACTCAAACATTTGCAACACTAATAAAGATGTTAAATTTATTCAGTGGTAAGAAATCAGTAATTGAAGAATATGAAAAAGCATATAATAAGATTAGATATAAACCTAAGGTAAATGCTAATAGACCAGCAACACAACAAGAACAGGAAAGAATGATATCTTTTGATGAGATATTAAATTTTAGAGATGAATATATTGCAAAATGGAATCAATTCAGAGACCCACAACCAACAAGGGCAAATTTGCAATTAGCATTAAAAAAATTAGTGTTAGTACTATATACAGAATTACCACCATTAAGAGGTCAATCATATTTTGAAACATCTTTTGATAAGAAATTAAGTAAAAATTATATAGAATTTGGAGAACCAACTAAATTACATATAGTTGAGGGCAAAACAATGAAAGGTAAAGAACCTTTAATAATTAACTTAAACAAAAATGTAGTTAATGCAATTGCAGATGTTAGAAAGATGAGTAATGGTAGTGATTGGCTTATCCCACAAATATCTAACCCTGAGAACCACATGAAAAGTGACGGGTTTACAACTTTTTTAAATAGGATTTTTGGTAAGAAAATATCTACAACAACACTACGTAATATTGTGGTGTCACATAGATTAGACCAAGGAGCAAGTAAAGAAGAAATGGATAATTTAGCGGAAACAATGGGACATACACCAGCGACGCAAAGAAGTATATATGGTAAGAATTCAAAGAGAATGCATAAGGAATTGGGAGATTTACCAGAAGTAAAATTATTAAAAGATAATAATGAATTATTAAAAGAACAAAATCAACTATTAAGAGAACAATTAAAAGAGATAACTGATAGATTAAAATATGTTGAAAAAATGGTAAATAAAATGATACATACTTAATTGAATTTTACTTTATTTTTAACAATTGTAATTTTTACAATTGGAATTTTAAATTTTCTATTGATTAATTTTTCTATTTTTTGTATATTGTCAAATTGCCATAACACATGATATGATAATGCACCTGCTGTTAATATATCATTCCAGTTCTCATTTAATTCTTTATGTCTAGCAATATATGCAAGTCTTTTACTATCATTTTTTAAGTCAAAATAAGTTATAGCATTAGGTGATCCAAAGTTTCTAATAATTGGATTTTTTCTATTTTTTATGTAAAATAATGCTTTAAGTCTTTTATTTTTACTTGTTGATTCTTTTATAATCAATTTTTCTATATCCATTTATATATTATACATAAATGAAAACTAGAAATTCTAAACTTAATGATAATAAAACTTTTTTGTTAATAAAATAAAAAGGATTTAAGTCAAAAAAAGATTTAACATAAAAACCACTAACAATTATGAAGGTTGAAGTCCCAAAAATGGTAAAACAATTTATGGATAAAAGTAAATATTAAAAATATTATAATATAATAAATTAAAATGAGTAATACGTTAGTTAGATTATCGACACAAGATGAGAAATCAGTTTTTGATGGTGATTTATATGAAGATTTAGTAATACCTGCAAAAGCAAGTGTAGCATTACAGAATTTAACAATTTTACAAGCAGAAGAAAATTTAATTGTAGATAACACTAATGATGAAATAGAATTTGAAATTTATCAGGGTAAACCGTTAACAGCAACATTAACAACTGCCACATATACTAAAACAAACTTAAATGATTTATTAGATGATATTAATGCAAAAATGAATGGTGTAATTGCAAACACTGATGGTTTACCAGTAACGAATACGAATTATGAACCATTATTTAGAAAATATAATGGTAGTGAGTATAATATGAATATAAGTAAAACGGGGAAGGTTCAACTACAATATGTAAAAACACCAAGGTTAGCACCTGTTTTAAGTTTACCCTATATAGTTGGAAAAAATATCGACATTACTTCTGCAGGAACTATGAAGAGGGATGGTGGAACACAAGGAGATGATGATAGTTACGTATATTCTACCAAACCTTTTGTTATGGGTGCAGGCTCAATAATTTGTACGATAGATGATTTACTTGCAGGAGCAGGTATTGATATTATTATGGGGCTATCAACGGAAAATCCAGACATAACACCAGGAGTATATGACGAATCCCTAATAAAAATTGGATTAAATATGAAGTCATTAAATGAGCAAATGATAGGAATTATAAACGGTGTTGCTACTCCATTGGTTGAGCCAGTTGCTAATACACCAATAATAACAAGAAATAAATTCACATATACATTTGAATTATTTAATGGTATACTTCATTTAGGTATGTATAATACTAACTCTAATCCATCTGGAACAGCAAGATTTAAACTGGAAACGCAATATACGTATGGTGAAGAACTATATCCCATTATTATGATGAGAAAAACAGATATAGTGTCTAATACAGATGTTGTTTTAAAAAAAGTTTTTTGGATGACTTCGCAGTTTTATTCTACTAGTTTCAATGATACTTTGAATTCCCCAGTTTATAATGAAGGAAATATAACGGCTCGTGTACCAACAAATAATAGTGACCAAACTGATATGTCCGTTAAATTTTCAGGCACATCATTAAGTGAATATTTAGGATTTACTAATTCTGTTTATAATTTACCAGCAATTGATAATACTTTTAATTTAGTTGCTTCGGTCCCTAATGAATCCATTTTCTTACCACAATCAGTCGTTGTTGAATTAATGAGTATACCGCTTAAATCATATGATACAGATACTCATAGTAGAAAATCAATATTAGCAGTTATACCTAATTTGAGTCAAAAACAAAATAAGGTTATATACGAGGCTCCATATCCGTTATATATAGCATTAAATAATGACAAAGATTTATTAATTCGTAACATTAAAGCAAGATTATTAAATGATGATTTAAGCGAGATGGCATTGGATGGTATTGCAAATATGACACTTTTATTTAAATAAATTTGTTTTTTGACTTTCTTTTTTGTTTTTCTTCTTTTTCTTTGTCACAAATCTAATACAAACAAATCACAAAATAATTTTATGTGACAAGAATAAATATCAAAAATCAAAATCATTTAAATGTCAGATACCGAGGATTACTTTGAACAGATCGAGAGTGAAGAAACAGTAGTAGAAAAACCTAAAAAAGCACCTAAAAAAAAGAGAGTATTAACAGAAGAACAAAAAAAGCGTAATATTGAGAATTTAAGACGTGGTAGAGAAAAGGCACTAGCAAATAGAAGAAAAAAAGCAGAGATTAAAAAACTAGAAAAAGCTCAAATTGAAAAAGAACTAGATAATAGATTGAGAACATTAAAAGGTGAAAGTATTAAAGAAAAAGATATTATTCCTAATAAACAAGAAGAAAAACAAGTTGAAAAAACTATGACTGATACTACCCCTTTACAAGAAGATATAAAACAAGAAAAAGTAGAAAAAAAAGAAGATATTAATCAAGATATTAATACTAATAGTAATATGGCAGAAGAACTACGTATATTAAGAGAGGAATTAAATAATATAAAAAAACCTAAGCCAGAAATAGAGAAACCTCAACAAGAAGTTATTAAACCAGAAAGAGTGGAATTACCACCAGTACAAAAAGTAGAATTACCAGCACGAAAAATGGGATTTGTACCAATACAAGATTTATTAAAATCTATGTATAATTTATAATTAATTTATTTTTTTTTCTTTTCATATTTATCTAAATCTAATGGTTCAAAATTATCATTTAAAAAACGCTCATTTGGTGGGTTTGAATAATTTATAACTAAAAAACTATAAGGTTTATTAGTATTTTCTCTAAACATTTTATAAAATGATTTTCTATCAATTAAACCATGGTCAGTCCATATTGTATCTAATTGTGCGTTAGTACATGAATATAATATTATACCTGTTGCATTTTCTCTAAAAGATGTAGATATATCACTATACTTTTGAGCAGTTAAAATAGTAGTAATAAGTAGATGTCTACCGTTAGAGGCTAATTTAGATATTACTCCATATCTATATTTCTTTAAAGAACCATCATAACTTACATCATCAAATATAAAACAGTAATGCTCCATGGCTTCTTTTTTTTCCATTCTTTCTAATTGTTCTTCTCTAATTACCTCATATAAATCATCTAATTTTTGTTCATTATATTTTTTCATAATATTCATATCTGGTATATCTAATTCCTTTTTAAGAATTCTAAATTTTTCATCTAAATCACTAGAAGCACAAACTATAAATATATTTTCTGGTTTAAACTGGTCTTTATAATACTTTGTTCTTAACATTAAATTACATACTAAATTACTTTTACCTGATAATTCAGATTTTCCAACGATAGCAATTCTAGCAGGTAAATCGAATATTAAAGGTAACTTAATCTTTACTTTATCATACTTACCAGCCTTCATTTTTAATATTTCATATTTTTTACTCATTTTATTTTATAGTATTATGATAAATAAAATATACAAAAATACTTTATGGATTATCAAGACTATATTAACGCTTTAAATGAAGCAAAAAACTCTAATCAAGAAAGTTTAAATACTAGAGAATTTAAAAACCAACTTAAAGAGCAAAAAGATGCAGTTATTGATGGTGTAAAAAGTGCTGTAGAAGCACCAGTTCAAATGATAGCAAATGAATTAATTGTTAAACAAATAGCTAAAAAGCTAGGTATAAGTGAAAACGCAGCAAAAAGTCTAGCAAAAGGTGATGCAAGAGGTGCATTGAAAAAAATGGTAACAGAAAAAGTAGAAAAAGCAACTGAAGATGTTAGTAATAAAGTTGAAGAGGCTACTAATACTGTTAAGAATACAGTAAGTGATGCTAAAAATGCTGTAAGTGATGCTAAAAATGCTGTAAGTGATACAGTTAATGATATTAAACCCTTAAGTAATGAAGTAGAAGATTTAGGTGGTGATTTATGGGGTGATGAACCAGAAACCAATACATTAAGTTCATTATTTGGTGAATCTAGTCAAGTCGCTAATCCTTTTTCATTTAATCCAGGTAGTGATTTATCAAGTAAAATACCAGAAATACCAGAAGCATTTAGAGATATTAAAAGTTTAGATGAAGATGGTGAAGATGTATTTAATGCATTTGATAACGCCAGTAGTTCTTTAATTACTAAAACTGCTGAAACGGTAGCTAGTAGAGATGCAGAATTATTGAATACTTTTAAATTTAGAACACCTGTCGATAAATTAAGTGAATTAAAAGATTTAACAAAAGCACAAAGACAAGCAAGTCAAGAGTTTGACAGAGTTAATAATATGGATTCTAGTGAAGAGGATATATTAAATGCAACAGAAAAATTAGGTAAAGCAAGTAATGATGTATTTGATAAGCAAACTGAAATAGAAGAGCTTAAAGACCAAGCAAAAAACCTATTAAAACAAAGACTAAATGACAAGTATAATTTAGATGATGCAGATAAACTATTAGAGGATGAACCATTATCATCTGATGCAGTTGAAAGCACAGTTGAAAGTACAGCAGAAAGTGCAGTATCTAGATTAGGTGCAAGTGCTATTGAAAATGAGTCAGCCCCAGGTTTTAGATTATTAGCAGATTTAAATAAACAAAGACAAAATGTAAGTAATGCAGTAGAACAAACAGAACAATTAAGTAATGACGCGGTTAGTGATACAGTTAATGCAGCAAAAAATGTAGCAGTTGATACCGCAGAAGATATAGGTAATACTGTAAGTAAAGTTGATGATATAGCAAATGATGCAGAAAAAGCATCACAAACAGTTAATAAAGTTGCAAAGGCAGGAGAAGAAGCAGATAATGTATTGAATGATGCAGGTAAAGTTGCAAAGGCAGGAGAAGCACTAGATGGTGAAAGTTTAGCGGATGATTGGAATCCTGTAGGTATGGGTATAACTCTAGCATTAACAGCAGGTACAGTGCTAGCTGCGATATTTGGTAAAAAAAAAGAGCATAATAGCCCACTACCTCAAGAAAGTTATAGTTATCAAGCAGGCATATAATTATATACTAAAATATAAGTTTTCAAATAAATAATATTATTAGTTTTTTTTAATTTTTAAAAAGTCATAATTAATTTTTTAAATATATTAATATAGTAAATATATAAATAAAATGTCTTATATTAAATTAAACTCATTAGAAGATGGTCCTTATACTTCAGTCTATAATAATGTTGATCTTGAAATACCCGCTGGTGATTATGATTTTTCGAAATCCTACGTTCAGTTACTATGTACTATGCCTTCTACTCTTACAGCTTCGCAGATTAATTTAACATATTTAACTGGTGTTGTGGCTAAAACAGGTACTGCCACAAGTTTATCTAATCTTTATTCTATTTCCTTAGTAAAAAACTGCAGTATATCCACTGATTCAGTTGGTATGCTAGAAAATGTACGTAGAAATAATATCTTAAAACAAAATTTAAAAGATGTTATGTTAAGTCAAGCAGATAAGTTATCTCAAGTTAATAGTACTTATAATATGATTGGTAATTATAGGGATGGTCACAATATATTATGTCGTCAAGTTGAAAGATATGGTACTACTAACTCACGATTAATTCAAAGTCCAATTAGAATTGATTTAAAAGATTTATTTGCTTTAGGTGGTTTAACTGCATATCCATCTAAATTAGGTAATACTCGTATTCATTTAGAATTACAACCTGATGTTATGGTTGCTAAACAATTAAATGCTAATGGTGCAGTACTTGAAGGTTTAGAGGTTCAACCAATAACTGCTGGTGATACTTCAATTAATGTTGCCTACCCACAAGAAAGACCAAATCCCTTTTATAACGGTTTAAGAATTTTAGTACCTATTGATGGTGCTGCTGCTACAGAGGCTCATGTAATTACAGGCATAGAATATGATACAACGATAGATTCTTATGTTTTAACCTTAGATAGTGCTGTAACTACTGATTTGACTGCTGCTACTGATTTTAGTGCTACTGCTTATACATCTGTAGGTACCAACCTTGCATTTTCCATAAATAAAGTAGAAATTGTACTAAAAAAATACATTAATCCATTACCTGCAATGCCATCATTAACTTATAGAACATTTACAACTGAAGAAGTTAATGGATTTCCTATAGGTAATTATAGTAAAATGTTCTATTTAGAGCCAGAATGTGTTAATTTATTTATACTATTCCCTGGAATTGCTGAAAATCAATTAGTTAGTGTTGAAGATCCAGCTTTAAGTTATAGATTAAGAGTTGATAATGAAGATTTAACTAATAGAGATGTTGTAGTAAATACTCCTTTATATTTTGATAGAATTAATATGACATTTAATAATGCTGGTAAAGATTTTAAACTAAAGAATTTAAGAATGACTAATAATGCTGTAAGTTCTCGTCCTGTTGACTCTATTACTAATAAATTAATGATGATATGTACTCCTGTTCCACCAACCCAAAAAGAAAAATTACTACAAGTTAATATAACTGCTAGTGTAGCAGTTCCACGTATGATTTTATTCAAACAATGTTTAAGAAGTGTTAATATGTAATTTAATTAATTAAATTTTTTTTTCAATTTTTTTTATATATGAATATAGTAAATAATAAAAATGTCTTTAATATATAATTCCGTACAACCTGAAGCCCTAAGAGCAGAATATGGTGAATATGACACATGTGATTTCGTTTTAACATTTGAAAATCAATCTTTAGTCCTAGATTCTGTTAAATTAGAAGGTCAAATTACATTAGAACCTTTTGCTGGCGTTGGTCCTGCCACTGATAATGCATGTGATACAGCATTTATGGATCCAAAATCAGGTATTCATGGTGTTATTGATTCTATCTCAGTTGATACTCAAAATGATGGAAATATTGAAGTTTTAAATGAATATTCTAGAAAAGTTAGAATGGTAGCAGAAACTAACTATTCTAGAAGTGATTACTATACTGCCGAACTTCAAAGTGAATTAAGATGTGATGAAGTTGCTAATGGTGCTAAATTCTTTGATAATACTACAGGTACAGGTGTTGATGCGGCTAATGCTTTTGTCAATGTCCCCGCTAATTTTACATGTAAACTTATGTGTTCATTAAATCAAAGTGTAGGACCTAATAAATTACTAAGTTTTAATAAAACTGGTTCTATCACACTAAGAGTTAGATTTCGCCGTAATGAATTATTTTTACATGGTCAATTTATAATAGCTAATTCAGCTTATTTCTTATCAAATCTAAAGTTAAGTTATATTACCGTTCCTCAAATGAATAATGAGCCAGTTATAATGAAGACTTATTACCACTTAAAACAAAAGATAGATACGACACTTGCTAATTTAAATACCAAAGTACCACGTGTTTGCTATGGTATGGCGGCAAGTTTTTATCCCACAGAGGATATAGCAAAAGTAGAACTAAATCAAAATGATACGATTGCATTAAACGATGTAACAGAAGTTGTTTACATGTTTAATGATTCCACTAATAAATTAATAACTTATCCACTAAGAACACCAGAAGAAATTAAAGAACACTATCTAAATAGTTTATCTCTTTCTGGTCATAATTCCATAACAAAAACAAGTGATAAAGGGTATGGTATAGGTCTTAACTTTAATGGTAATGTTGATTTAAGAAATCAAAAATTTAATCTACAGATTAAAAGCAATATACAAAGACCATATTTTATGTATATGTATTTCTTAAGTATGATTCAACTTTAAATCTTAATTTTTCTTTTTTAAAAAATATAAATTAAAAAATTAAATAATTGTTAATAATAAATAATTAAATAATTAAAATGAGTTTATATACTAATCAAATTAAAACAAATATTGTAGATCCTGTTTATTTTGACCAGAACAGATGTGAATTTAAATTAACCCCTAGTAAATTATTTATGTCAAATATGAGACTTGGTGGCGTCGGTTATGTTGCAAATACTCCTGCTACTGATACTTTTACTAATCCCGCTGGTGTTTGGGGTCAAGTAAAAAATATCTTTTTAATGGATGGTGGTACTGAATTAGATAAGCAATATGATGT
>Ga0136588_1000827_pt1 | contig 10844 bp, 8 predicted proteins | sample AntRauMFilla1564_FD_104782 | JGI IMG/M metagenome (GOLD analysis project Ga0136588, IMG submission 104782) | Saline lake microbial communities from Rauer Islands, Antarctica - Metagenome Filla 1 #564 | ecosystem: Environmental > Aquatic > Non-marine Saline and Alkaline > Saline | place... | reverse complement strand
TCGACCGACAACAAGCAGGCCGATCTGGAAGCGGAGTTCGTCAGTCAGAACGATCTGGAAGGTAATAACGACAGCGCGCTGGACGCGGTCGACGTGTACCTTGAAGAAGACGCGGACGGCAAAGGCTACGGCACGTTTACGACCCCTGTCGGACAGCCGTTGAGCGGCAGCCGGGCGGGCGCGAAAAAAGTCGCCAGCAACGTGTCCGCAAAAGATTACGAGGGAAAGCTCCGTCCGTTCGCAGGTCGTGACTCCGCGTCTGAATTTAAAACGCGCGGGGGCTCACTGAGCCGCGTCGGTAAAGACAGCGAGGCGGTCGCGTCTGAGCCTGAGCCCGTGTCTGCCAAAGAGCTGTTCAAACGTCTCAAGGCGCTGGCGAAAGACCCGAACCCTACGCCAGAGAAGCTGATCGAGATTGCCCGTGCGGCCGGCATCGAGGCACACCTGCCTGTTATCAAGGCGCTGGACGGCAATAGTCGGATGGCGGATTTGGCAATCGAGATTAAATCAGGCGGCGGTGCGCGGGGCACCTACTCCCGCAAGATCAACGAAGCCGACCGGACAGTGACCATAGACCTGTCCTTTCTGAATCAGATGATCAACGGCAAAGGCGACCCGCTGTATGACCAGTACGCCCCGGAGCTGCTGGTGTCCGAGGTTATTGTTCACGAGCTGGTTCACGCGACCACGGCCCGGGCGATCAATTTCAAGCTCGACAGATCGGTAGTGGATGACGCCGAAGCTATCCGCGCCCGAATCACGAAATGGCGCAAAGAGAATATGCTCACCAAGTACGCGGATTTAAGTCTTGGTACGAAGACCGCTATTAACGAAGTGATCGGCAGGGTGACTGAATTGCCTACCTACGGCCTGACCAATCCGGAGTTTCAAGCGTTCTTGAAAACTCTGCCTGGCATGGGTAAAGGGCGGACGCTGTTCGACGACTTTGTCGCTATGGTCCGCAAAGCGTTGGGCATGAAAAGTTCCGACGACTCGCTGCTGTCCGACGTGATCGAAGTGTCTAAAAAGCTGATCGACGTAGACCAAAGTGTTCCCAACGGAGACGTGCGGCACCTGGGCAACTATCTGCCGAGCAACCTGGGCAAAGAAGGTCTGACGCTCACCGAAGACTTGCCGCGTATCGACCCTGGCGAATACATCAAGCGGGCGGCCGAGACTGCCGGCGGCTCCGGTAAAGAGTGGAAGGGCTTCCCCGCGACTGTGTCGAAAATGGCACAGGGCGTCCGAGACGCTGCAGGCGGGCTCAGAAGCTCCGGACGCGCAACCAAGGCATCTGTAGGACGAGACTTGTTCCGTGCGGTAATGGCCTCGACAGACGGCAGCATGCGTTTGTTGGTCGGCAAGTTCGACAGTCCGACCATGAAGTCTATTCCGGATATGTTTCATGCGACGGCCGGGCGTGGCGACGGCGTTACACAGACAATGGACGAGGCGGTCAGTTCGCGCATGGCTACGCGCCTGGGCGAAGTCGACAAGCTGGTGGCGTTTATAAAAGACGCCAACCTGAAAGACGCGGACGTGATTGCCCGTGTCGAAAACCCACGGCTGTCCCGCGTAGGCACACTGGGCGAAGCTGCGAACATGCTGGATAAGTTCGTCAAAGCCGAACTGAAATACATGAAAGAAGCCGGCGTCGAAATCGGCGAAGTCAAAAACGGATACTTCCCTCGCGAGCTGGAGCGCGGACTGGTCGCACGTAAGCGTGGCGAGTTCGTGACGGCAGCGGCGAAAGCGTACAAGCAGACGGCCCGGGAGAACGGACAGGCCATGAGTGATTCCGAAGCGCGCACCCGGGGCGAGGCGTATTGGGAGAACACGATTTTCGGCGACAGCGGCACTCCTGGGTACGAGGCTCCTAGCGGCATGGGCACGGACTTCACAAGCAGCCGTGTATTCTCAAAGGAAGCCGCTAAGAATCTGGAGCAGTTCTACGTCCGCGACATCAACGCGGTATTGGGCGGCTACACCCAACGCGCCGTCCGCCGGGCCGAGATAGCCCGACGTTTCGGCGATCGCTGGACGAAGTGGAACGAGCTGGAAGAAAAGATGACCAAAGAAGACCCGGATACGCAGAACGTGTTCGGCGATCTGCGCGATCTGGTGGCGGCATCGGCCGGGGTGCAGCGCGGCTCCACAGGCTCAAACTGGCAGCACACGCTGTCCGCACTGCGGACCTGGACGACGCTGGCGACCCTGGAAAAATCCGCCATTGCCTCGCTTGGCGAGCTGGTGCTGGCACCTATGCGCGGGGCCACCGGAAATGTGGTGGGCGACTTTACCAACGTAGCGAACAACATCGGCGGCCATGTCTGGAATACTGTGCGCGGCATGACAGGTTCGGGCAGGAGCTTTTCCCTGAAACAAGCGTATGAGTTTACGCAAGACCTGGGCGCTATAGCAGGTCACGGTTCCAACCACCTGATGGCGGCCCGGTTCGCCGGCGGAGACCCGGTCGGCCAGATACAAAGTCAGGCGATGTCCGCGTTCTTCCGTCGCAACCTGCTGGAGCAGCTGACCAATTACACCCGGGTTACCACGTTGAAAAACGGACAGGTCTTCTTGCGCCGCCTGGCAAAGGATATGGCAGGCAGCGACAGCCGTAAAAACGCCCTGTTCTTGCGGGAGCTGGGAGTGCCGGCCGGCAAAGAAGCCGAGTTCGGCAAGTTCGTCCGCGAGTTTGGGGACAACTACCCGACGTTTGAACAGGTCAGTCGTGCCGGCGAAGTCGGCAAGTATTACAAGACTGCGGTTCTGCGGTTCACCGACCAGACCGTTATGCGCCCGTCTAACTCGACCCGGCCGAAGTGGGCCACCTCGCCGCTGGGCGCAGTGGTGTTCCAGCTACAGTCGTTCGGGTATGCGTTTCAGAAGAATGTCTTAAATCGTTACGCACGGCTGGGCGCTAACACGATCACTGGAAAAGACATGGGCCGCCTGGAAGCAGCAGCGGTTACCTTGTCGATGACGGCGACCCTGGGCGTATTGGTCGCGCTCCAGGCCATGCTGAGTGAGCTGCGCCGCGAAGTGTACGACCCGAACGGACGTGATCGAACCAAGCAGGCCAAGCTGGAAGAAGCTCTGAGTCGGGCGGGCCTGTTTGGCGCTGCGGACCCGTGGATGCAAAGCCTGTCCGGCGTTCGGTATAACCGGCCGGTACTGACTTCGCTGGTCGGTCCGTTCCTGGGCGGTGTCGGCGGTGCGACGGATGACGTGATAGCGGCGCTCCTGCGCAACAGCGACAGCACGAACACTGCCGAGCGCAACGCAACCAAAGCTCTGTATAACTGGATAATGGAGCCGGCACTGCAGTTGGCTCTGACGCCGGTCCCGTTCAGCTTGCTGGCGGTCGGCGCGACCACCTACGCCATCCCTCGCGGGGAGCCCCTGGTCACTGACGCCCTCAACGGCGAACGCCAGACGAAGCGAGGAACGCAGCCGATCACCGGCCTGTTTGAGACGGGAGCGGGCACTGCCGGGGCCGATAAATACGGGGGAAGCAAAGGCAAATATGGCAGCAGCGGTAGCAAGTACGGCGGCAGCGATAGCAAGTACAAGTGAAGGACGTAACGCGCAGTTAACGCGCAGAATGGATGTAGACAGGCTTTGTAGGCTCCCTGTAGATTCTCGTAAGTGCTTGAATCTACAGGGAGAAATCTGGTAGCAAGGAGTGGAATCGAACCACCGACCCCAGCATTATGAGTGCTATGTAGGACGCTGTCTGTCTACAGCCTACAAGTGCAGACAGGGGGTGCAGCGCCGCCTGTCTACAAAGTCAACAGGCATGCGGGGTTTAGCGCCCCGCTTAACGCACAGCAAGAGCGCAACCGTACTACACCTTGTCGCATTGTTCCACCACCTCATAAGTAGCAATAGCATATAATTCGCCGCCGCCAGGTATGTGTCGGTCGGCCAGGTTGTACACCCGGACCAGCATCTTCGCCACCCAGGCCCAGCGGTAATGCTCCACGTCCGTAAACAGCTTCGTGTGGTTCGGCAGGTACATATCAATGCGAACGATGTGGTGCATACTCATTTGCGGTATCTCCTGTCTACGAAACCTTCGGTCGCGATGGGTAGGCCGGCCGCCCACGCCGGCAGCTCACACATGAGTCGTTCAAAGTCTTCAAGCGAGCCGACGCCTTCGACGGTCTCGGCGCTGATCTCGTCGTGGACGGACAATATCGGGGGGTATCCAGCGGCTTCGGTGCGGACCATGGCTTCTGCCATCAGATCAAAACTGATCGCCTGGCAAATGTTCTCGCACCACTTCCCGCCATAGGTCGATTGCTGCTCCCACTTTTTGGTTGTGGAGTTCACCGACATATAAGTCAGCAAAGGCTTCACACTTCCCCAGGGTGTTTTCTTGTCGATTACCCGGGGCCGGCAGTAATACAGCAGACGGCCGGACGGTAACCGGCACATCAGAAACGGGGTGCCGTTGACGTTGTCGCAAAAGAACGCGACTTTGGCGGCAAAAGAGACAGAGCCGGGACTGCGGACAGCCCGAATGGCGGCCAACTCTAAGTCCGACCACGACTGAACGATGGCAGGGTGCTTGTCGCGCCAGGCCAGCTTGACCACTTCGGCGGTCAGCCAGGCCCGCTCTATCATGTCGCCGCGATGACCATAGTTTGCCCAGGCTTCGCGCGCGCGGGCCACGTATGCCTGGTCGACGTTGGGTATAACCGTGTCGTAAAACTCGGCGATGTTGATTTGGTAGTTCGATGCCATAGAGTCGTAAGCAGACGGGCCGCCCTGGTAGCCCAGTGCCAGCTCGGATACCTTGCCGATCTGACGCATGAGCTTCGTCACGTCTTCGACGGATATGCCGTAGATGCCGGCCGCAGACACCTTGTACAAGTCCGGTCCCGTGCCGGCGTCAAAGTCGCGGAACGCCTGCAGCTTCCATTCTTCGCCGGCTTGCCATGCGTTTACTCGGCCTTCGATGTTTGAGTAGTCAGCGACTTTTTGTTCTTCGCCGGCAATGGTGCATATCGCGCCCCGGATACATGCGGACAGCACCTCGGCGACCGAATGGCTGAACGACATTTGCAGAATCAGGTACGCAGAATACGGGTCGTTTTCGCTCAGTATCCGAATGGCCTGGCGGATTTCGGTAGCAGAGACCGGCGTCCTGCTCGGCAAGTTGTGGAGCTGGATACCCCGGCCGCCCCAGCGTCCTGTACTGGCTGCGTGAAACAGCAGCGTCTCACGGGTGCGCAGATCGTTCAGGTCGGTGCGGTTGATGAACTGCGCCCACTTTGCGTTAGACGACTTGCCGGCGGACTGGCGCAGCGTGAGTGCCTTTGTGACGTGATCTGGCAGTCCAGGAGACGCCAGTAAGTCTGTCAGCGAGGCTTTGTCTAAGCTGTCTATCTGGCGGCCCAGTTGTTCGCCGGTCCAGATGCGCAGTGCGCCGGCGTCGCTGGTCTTCGGCACGGCACCGCCGGTCAGGTCTCTGATCTTGCGGTCGAAGTCGTCGGCCATAAGATCGGTGACGGCTTTGGCATTCAGCACGAACGGCAGGTCCACTGGCGCACCGCGCAGATTTAGCCGGAAATCCATCAGCCAGATTTTGCGCATCCAGTCCGACATCGGCCGTAGTCGCTTGTCTAATTCCCGCTCGACCACCACATCGGTTTCGCAATAATCGTACAACGACTGTTTGCGCTCGTCGTCGTCCCACCAGACCAGCACGTCGGTGTCTTCGTGCTTGCGCGCTTTGCGGGGTTTCGCCATGCGCAGCATAAGCGCGTGGCCCTTCTTGTCTTTCTGAACGTCCAGACCGAGCGCCTGTCCGCAGCCCTCTAACGACCGGGGCAATGCTTGAATGGCGGCGCGGGCGGCCGTGCAATCCAGTTGATCGAGCGTCAGTGACTCAAAGCCGTACCGCTCGACCATGATGTAGCGCCAGATGTGATACTCAAACGAGACGTTGTGGGCGCAGAACGTCTCCCGGTCTGCTATCAAGCGGTTCAGGTACTCCGGCGCGGGCATGCCGGGTATCCAAAGTTGTATCGGGCCGTCGTCTACTGCCCATTTCAGGCACCACACGTCGGTCGTCGGATGGTTCGCATATATATGAACGCCGGTCTTTTTCAGATCGACCGCACTGCGGGTCTCAAGGTCTGCGTGAATTGTCGGCATGGCACTACTCCAGTTCGTAAGGCATGCCGAGGGTTTTCATCAGTTCATGCACGTCGTTGTGGTATGCGCCCCCGGCCAGCAGGACGTGTTTCAGCCCGGGCGTGGTGTAGTGGATGCGGTCGATGATGGTCTGCACGGCGGCGGCTTTTTCAGTGTCGAAGCTGTCTAACTCACAGGAAGACAGCTCGTCTTCCAGGTCGCTGATTTTGTCTTTCAGGTTGCTGGCAGCTTTCCGCAGCCTGCGGACCTCGTTTTCTGCGTCGACCAGCTTTTGCCGATCGGTCTTGGATTGTGGTATCGCGGGGATAATCATGGTCCGTCCTCAGATAAAAACGGCCGCTCAATGGCGGCCGTTGTCGGTGTTGTGGGTATCAGTGAGGGTGCGAACCTTCGGCCGGGAACTCGTCGTAGTGTTCAAGCCTGTTGCTGTCTAAGTGGAACAACATGAACTCGCCGTCCGGAGTCAGCGTTGCGCAGATTACATCCAGCGGCTCCCTGAAATACGGCGAGCCTGGTTCGGATTCCCGGTCGTAGACGATCTCGCTCAGAATGGACATTACAACGGCCGGCCGTTTGCCTTCGGGGTGTCTGCGGTTGCGCATGCCTTGTTTCCACTGGACAACGTCGCCGACTATCAGCGGGTTAGCGCGCGGAGCAAGGTACTGCTTGGCCAGGAGAAGTGTTTTTCTGGCATGTTCGCGGCGCATGGCCAACGTCATTGGCGCGTCTTCGCCTTTAGTGCGCGCACCGGCATGGTTTTCCATTTGGGCAATCAAGACTTTGATAGGGTCGTGGCTCATGTTCGGTATTCCTTTTGGTGATTTGGTGTTGATTGTCTGTCTACAAAACCGACATCCGTGTCGGCAAAAAACCAGCTTAGACTTTGAACATTTCTGCGTGGGGGTCGGACTCGCCGCCTTCCACCTGGTCGAAATCGTCTTCCGGATTCGTGCGGCTGCCGAACGGCTGGCCGTCCTTAATCTTCTGCACGTTACCCAGTCCGATGCTCACGCCTTTACCACCTGTTGGGTGGTCCCATGCGTAGACGTTGTATGACACCCGGACATAACACCCGGCATAGGCTTCGTCCGCGTCTTCGATGGGGAATTGTGGGTTCGGGCCGACGACGCCAGGCTTGGTCTTGCTGGACATGCGCACGAACACGCAATCTGCGTCGTAGCCGTCGGGCACTTCGTCCAGGTCTTTCGTGGTCAAGAACGGAGACTTCCACTTATTCGGTGCCGTCTTGAACTTGTCTAACAGCGCCGCGGCAACCGAGTCTTTCATCGCCTTAAATTCCGGCGTTGCCTGGGCCGCTTTGTCCATGATCAGCGTCATGTTGTATTTCGGTTCGGCGTTGTTATCGCCTTTAGGCTTTGTTGCTACGAACAGCGCCGGAAAGGACAAACGACCGATGGGGGTTTTTGGCTTAGCCATAATTACATTCCTACAGTTTGAGAGAGTTTGAGAGTACGGGCCTAGTCTTCGTCAAAATCAGTAACCGGCCCTTTGGTCACTGCTTCGCGCTTGTCGCTGACGTGCGCCAGTGTGTTCCCTGACGACACCGCACTGACCAGCGAGTCTACGAATTTCTTTATGTCTTTTTTCCGCGCGGCGGATTCTTTGCGCGGCAGCGATACCGTCTGCGCCTTCAATGTTTCTTCGATCTTTGCCGGCGATTTCATCTTGGGTTCCTCAAAGATGTCCTCGTCGCCCAGGCCGTAGACCATACAAAGCGTGTCCGCTACTGCGTCCGCGTCTACCCAGTTGCGCATTGGCCGCTTTTGGACCAGCTTGTATCTGTTTTCGGCCGGGTCGCGCCCTGCTTCCAGCTCGTCGTGCGCGTACTTCTGCACGGCGTTTATCCAAGCGGTGATCAGCGACGCATTATCCAGCACCATGCGGACCTGTGCGCCCGACATTTGCTCTACGGGCATTTTCGGTTCTATCGTGCGTTCTTCTTCGTTGAAATCCAACATTGCGCGCTCCAGGGCTTCGCTGTGTAGGGCGGGGCATGTAGCTGCAGCCCGACAGAATCGACACTCGGCAGAAACGATAAGAGCCGGGTTTTCTTCCCGCGTTCTTCGTGCGGCCGGCATCAGTTCTTTGTACCCCCATTCCATTAATTCAATAACAGCAATGGTCTGGCTGCGTATCGGTCCGTCGGGGTGCGGCGCTCTTGGTTGCACGACAACGATATGACACTGTACGACAGGCTGTTGTAAAAGTAAACAGGCTCCAAGCCCGTAATACAATAATTGTGGGTTGTCTGTCGCATCAACCGCAATTCCGGAGCCGTGTTTATAGTCGATTACCCACAGCTCTTTCGTGCCTGGCCGATACAAGATCACGTCGGACGTGCCGAACATATCTTCGCCAGGCTCGCCCATGCCGGCCAGTGACACCCGGGACTCGACCATAAGAATATCGCCGGGTTCCATGATGTCGCGGACGTAATCGACGTAAACCGACACTGCGCCGATCATGTTGTCGTTTACCGCAAACTCCCAGTTCCCGCCGTCCTTTGCCACCGCGATTATTTCGCCGGCGTAGTTGGCTGGGCGCAGTCGTTGCTGGCTGTCCTGCAGACACCGCTCGCCCAGCTCGTGCGCGGCCGTGCCCTCGGCCGCCCATACCGTCGTATTGTTCGGCTTGTCCGCAGACGCGGCAACCGAACCGGGGCATGTCATCCAGCGTTTTGCGCTGGACGCTCCTAGTTGTGCGTGTGCGGCCATGCTGGGTTACCCCTCTAAGGCTTCTTTCAGCTTCGCGACCAGCTCGGGCCACTGCTCTTTCGGGACATCACCGATGGACCGGGCGTCGCCGAACGTACACAGCACATCAAAAGCCGACTTGGCGTCTTTCGTGTTGCAGACAGCCATCAATGCTTCACGAACATCGACTGCAGTCAGCTCGGCGTCTTCGGCTTTTTCTGCTTCGGGCTCGGGCTCGGCTTTTTTGGCAGCAGGCTTTTTCTTTGGCGCGGCTTTTTTCTTGGGCTCAGGCTCGGCTTCGGCTTCGGCTTCGGCTTCGGCTTCGGCTTCGGCTTCGGCTTCGGCTTCGGCTTTGGGCTCGACTTCGGGCTCGACTTCGTCTTCTGCGGACTCGTCGTCACCTTCGTTTTGCGTCGTTTTAGGCTCGTACTCCATTTCGGCTTTTGTCGGCCCAGTGGTATTCGTCCCAGACATATCCTCGGCAGAGATATCCAGCATGGCGACGTTGAACGCGGACAGCGCGGCGATGGCCTTGCGAATCTGGTCGTGGCCGTCGTGCTGGGTGTTGATACTCAGGTGCAATTCCATGTGTCTGTCCTTCTTAGTTGTCATAAAGTTCGACTAGACTGGCGACTTTGCGGGCGACTACGCCCGTCACCAGTTCGTCTACGGAACCTTCCAGACTTGCGAATCTGGCAAGGCATGGGCTGGTTTGCCCAATTCGGTGTATGCGCTCGACCGCCTGCTCGTTTTCGCCTGGCACCCAGGACGACTCAACAAAAAGCGTATCGTGCGCGGCCGTCAACGTGATCGCTGTCCCGGCCGACTGTATCTGTCCGATGAACACGCGGACGTTGGGGTTTTTCTGGAAAAGGTCTACCGCTTCTTGTGCTTTGAGTGCGGACACGCCGCCGCGTATCTGGACCGGGCGGAACTTCACCAGTGCCGCAGCTAAAATATCCATAACTTCTTTGTGCCAGCACATCAGCACGATTTTTTCAGTGCCGCCGTTCAGCTCGTCGATCACCATGTCTGCAACCGGATAGGCTTTAACGATGCCGACCAGCCGGCGCAGACGGGCTAACTGCTCTTTGTCGCAAGCGGCCATGGCTTCGTCGAATCCGTGCGCAGTCGGGTCATTCTTTAGAGTGACCAGAACGTCGCGCAGTTTCTTCGCGTCAGCGTGGTCCTCGACGCTGGCCAGCTCCGGCAGCTGTTTGCCTTTCACGGTCACGGTGCCGATGCGCAGCGGCGGCAAGTTCAGCACGGACTTGTCTCGGCGCAGCATGACCGTCGCCAGTCGTTTTCGGAGCTTGTCTAAATTCTTGGAGCCGACGACGCGCAGACCGTATTTCTCGTGGAAATAATGCTCGGTGTATGCCGTCAGGAATTTCTCGTAATCCGGTATGCCGGCCAGACACGCCGGCGACACCGCAGACAGCCACGGGTATAGCTCGCCAGGATGATTCGGGCTGGGTGTGGCGGACAGCCCCCATACGCACTCGGCGCTGCGGACCAGTGAATCGGACTTTCCTAAAACCGCCTTGCCGCGTTGGCTTTCTTCGCCGGCTTTAAGAAAGTGCATTTCGTCACAAATCAAAACGTCCCATCGCTGCCGCTGCAGTTGGTGAAACAGACCGGGCCTGGCCACGATGTCGTAATTGACCACTGTCAGTCCGCCGGCGGAAAACTTAGCCCGGGCGGACGGCATGTTGACCGGCCGGACGTTGGTCGAAAACTTGGCGAACTCTTTTACCCAGTTGTACTTCGCCGCACTGGGCGACAGGACCAGAATGTTCTTGGCCCCGCGCAAGTCCGCCGCCATGATTGCCTGACAGGTTTTGCCAAGCCCGGCTTTGTCGGCCAGCAGGGCGTCGGTGCGCTCTGCCAGCCAAGCGCCGCCTTCTAGCTGGTAGCGGTAGTATTCAGGCATCGTTGTCGGTGTTCATCGTTAGTCCTTCC
>Ga0136588_1000826_pt1 | contig 10857 bp, 7 predicted proteins | sample AntRauMFilla1564_FD_104782 | JGI IMG/M metagenome (GOLD analysis project Ga0136588, IMG submission 104782) | Saline lake microbial communities from Rauer Islands, Antarctica - Metagenome Filla 1 #564 | ecosystem: Environmental > Aquatic > Non-marine Saline and Alkaline > Saline | place... | reverse complement strand
GGCGGCAGCACCTTAATGCCCATATTGCTGCACTCATCAATAAGCGTAACCACCTTTTCAGTGTTATCCATATCGGCTGACAATACCGCCGCCATAAACTCTGAAGGATAGTGCGCTTTGAGCCACAAAGTTTGATAACTAACTAATGCATAAGCTGCAGAGTGTGATTTATTAAACCCGTATCCAGCAAACTTTTCCACCAAATCAAATATTTTCATGGCAAGATTGGGATCTATATCGTTGTCAATTGCGCCCTGCTTGAAAAAAGAGCGCTGCTTCTCCATTTCCTGAAGATTCTTCTTACCCATTGCACGGCGTAACAAATCGGCGGCGCCTAGCGAATAGCCCGACATTACCTGCGCAATTTGCATTACCTGTTCTTGATATAAAATGATGCCGTAGGTTGGTTCAAGTATTTCTTGCAAACACGCGTGCTGATAAGTGGCGTCGGGAAATGAAACCGCTTCGCGACCATGCTTACGATCAATGAAGTTGTCGACCATGCCCGACTGCAGCGGCCCCGGTCGAAACAGTGCCACTAAGGCTATGATCTCTTCAAAGACATCCGGCGTTAAGCGTTTAATCAAATCTTTCATGCCGCGCGATTCAAGCTGGAATACAGCCGTCGTTTCAGCCCGCTTTAATAAGCTGAACGACTTTTTATCATCAAGAGGGAGGGTGGTGATATCAATTTCAACGCCCTTCACTTCTTTGACCATGTCTATGGCATTTTGAATAATGGTCAGCGTACGCAGCCCAAGGAAATCGAATTTGACTAAACCGGCGGTTTCAACATCGTTTTTATCAAACTGGGTGACCGGATTAGCCCCGGTGTCGTCGCAGTAAAGCGGTGAAAAGTCCGTTATGGTGGTGGGCGATATAACCACGCCACCTGCATGCTTACCCGCATTTCGGGTAACGCCTTCTAGTATACGCGCCATGTCGATGAGCTCTTTTACGTCTTCATCTTGCTCGTATAGCGCAGGCAAGCGCGGTTCCACTTCAAAGGCTTTGGCTAAAGTCATGCCTGGTTCGCCTGGGATCATTTTTGAAATGCGGTCCACAAAACCATAGGGATGACTCATTACGCGCCCTACGTCGCGAATAACGGCTTTTGCGGCGAGCGTGCCAAAGGTGATGATCTGCGACACCGCATCTCGACCGTAAATCTCGGCCACGTGATCTATAACTTCATCGCGACGGTCCATGCAAAAATCAATATCAAAATCGGGCATGGAAACACGCTCAGGGTTCAAAAATCGCTCAAACAGTAAATCAAATTCTAAAGGGTCTAAGTCGGTAATATCTAGCGCGTAAGCCACCAGCGAGCCTGCACCCGAACCGCGCCCGGGACCCACAGGTATATTGTTGTCTTTACTCCACTGAATAAATTCCATTACAATTAAGAAGTAGCCGGGAAATCCCATCTGATTGATAACTTTAAGCTCGATCTTTAGTCTGTCGTCGTACTCAGGTCGTTTTTCAAGTCGTACTGCTTCGTCGGGAAACAAAAATGCCAGGCGTCGTTCAAGCCCAAGCTCTGATTCTTTTACTAAGAATTCTCCCACGGTCATATCACCGGTAGGGAAATTGGGTAAAAAGTATTCTCCAAGGGTGAGCTTTACGTTGCATCGTTTAGCGATTTCAACGCTGTTTTCGATGGCTTCTGGAATATCTGAAAATAGCGAAATCATCTCTTGTGGCGTGCGCAAATACTGCTGGTTGGTGTAGCGTTTTACGCGGCGGGTGTCATCTAAGGTAAAACCTTCACTGATACACACACGCACTTCGTGGGCCTCAAAGTCGTCGCTGTTTAAAAACCGCACGTTGTTGGTGGCTACTACCGGCAAATCGTTTTTAGCGGCTAGCGCTACCGCCTCTTGAATATACGAATTTTGGCCTATGTGACCGGTTCGCTGAAGCTCAATGTAAAAACGATCGGCAAAGTGTTTTTGATAGAAACTTAACACGTCTTGCACTATCTTTTCTTTGCCGCTAGCAATAGCGATGCCCAAGTCACCGTCCATTGCCCCCGACAAGACGATTACACCTTCACTATACTTGGCGAGTATGTCTTGCGTGACGACTACTTTATGTTGAATATGCCCCTGTAGGTAGGCGTCTGATATACAGTTGGTGATATTTCGGTAGCCTTTTTCATTCATGGCTAACAAACAAACTTGCACAATTTGACTGTCTTTACTGTCTGCCCGAGAGGCCGACTTATTTGTGCTGAGCGACTCATTTAATAGATAAATATCGCAGCCTATAAGAGGCTTAATGCCTTTTTCCTTGGCGGCAGAATAAAATTTCACTAAACCACACATGTTCATCAAATCGGTCAAAGCTAGCGTTTTACTGCCTGCGTTCTGGCTAGCCTCTAGAATGGGCTTCACTTTATTTAGACCATCTTGCATAGAAAAGTCGCTATGCAGGCGCAAATGTACAAAATTTGACGTCACGTGTGAGGGTGCTCCCTTTGTAAAAATTCAGCTAAGCAAATTTAGTCGTACATTCTACCTTGTTGCAGCCGCAAGCTGAACAGGTTTAAAACTAAATCGGTGTTGTTTTATAGGACCGTGTTGTTCAAGCGCTAAAATATGCTGCTTGGTGGGATAGCCCTTATGGCGTGCAAAACCATACTCTGGATAAGACTGGTCAAGTGTTACCATTTCTAAATCACGGGTAACTTTGGCTAAAATAGACGCGGCTGAAATTTCCGCATGCAACAAGTCGCCTTTCACAATCGCTTCACTTTCATAGCGCCAGTTAGGGCATCTATTGCCATCTACGCGCACAAAATCAGGTTGAATATGCAAAGCACCCACTGCTCGCTGCATGGCCAGCATAGTGGCGTGTAGTATATTAAGCTCGTCTATTTCTAAAGGGCTGGCCCTGCCAATTGACCAGCTCAGCGCGCGCTCTTTAATAATAGAAAATAGCTGTTCACGCCTTTTTTCACTTAGCTTTTTAGAATCGGTAAGACCTTCAATAGCATTTAAGGGATCTAAGATAACCGCCGCGGTCACAACATCGCCCACTAAAGGACCCCGTCCTACTTCGTCAACTCCGGCAATTAGGCGTAACGTTAAAGGTTCATTGCCCATATTAGCTGTGTTCTTGTAAACTAGATCCAGCGTTTACAGCATACGATGTTAGCCCTAAAACAGCCTTAGCAGACTCGACGTCTGCGTTACATTTTAAGCTTTTATGAATTGACGTAAATTTGTCTATCATGGCACGCGTAATTGCGGGGTCTTGACGCCACACTCGGTTAAGCTCACTGGCCAAATTACAGGCATTAACATCTTCTTGTAAATACTCAGGCACCAATTGCTCATTGGCCAAAATATTCGGCAGTGCAAAATAGTCTGGCTTATACATTCGTTTCATCATCATGTACGTTATGCTAGGCATAATATAAGCAACCACCATTGGGCGTTTGCACAGCATGGCCTCTAATGCAGCAGTACCTGAGGCTAGCAACACGACATTGGCCGCTATCATCACGTCTCGCGCGGGCTTCTTGCTGACGTAAATATGATGTTTGTGTATGTTTTCACTCAGCGTTTGTTTTATTTGCTGCATGCGCGCCTCGTTAACAGCAGGAATAACAGCGCGTAAGTCGGGCTCTTTCTCCTTTAGCTTTGCAAAGGTCTGCAAGAATATTGCCAGCAGTGAATCTATTTCTCTGGCTCTAGATCCGGGCAACAGCGCTAAAATTGGCGTGTTATCGGTAATTTCTTGGCCCAAGTCAAGTAACTTTCGCGCTTTGTTTTGATCGACAATCAAGGGCACATCGTCGGCCATTGTGTGGCCTACGAACTTAAAGGGTATATCGTGTTTATCATAAATTTGCTGCTCAAAGGGGAGAATACCCATTACTAAATTAGTCGCTTTGGCTATTTTATGAATACGATTTTCTCGCCATGCCCATACCGTGGGACTGACATAGTGCACCGTGGGAATACCTGCTGCTTTGAGCGCTATTTCTACCCGCAAATTAAAATCGGGGGCGTCTACGCCGATAAATACATCGGGTGGGTTGTCTAAAAAATGTTTGACTATGCTTTTACGAATATGCAACAAGCGCGGCAAATGCTTAATAACTTCAACTAAACCCATGACCGAAAGCTCACTCATATCAAAGAGTGAACGCATGCCAAGCTCGTTTAATGCTGCAGATCCTATACCCTCTATTTCACAATTAGGCTGTAGGGCAAGAATTTGTTTAACCATGCCTAAAGCCAAAATGGCGCCTGAGGTTTCGCCAACAATTAAGCCTATTCTAAGGGGTCGAGTGAGCGCAGTAGAGCTTGCCATTTGATTAGCGAATAATGCCACGTACAGATTCGTTTAAAAAATCTATCAATACCTTAAGGCTAGGCTCAGATTCACCAAGCTTAGTAATAAGGGCAATAGCATCACTAAAGCTGTGACCTTGACGATACAATATTTTATAAGCTTTTTTGATTGTGCTAATAGCATCAGGTGAAAAGCCTCTTCGCTTTAAACCTTCACTGTTTATGCCCTGAGGAATATGTTTTGTCCCGCTTACCATGACATAAGGAGGAAGGTCGCGCAGTATAATAGCACCGCCGCCGGCAAAAGAATGCGAGCCAATGTGGCAAAACTGATGCACCGCGCAAGTACCGCCTAAAATAACAAAGTCACCAATAATGACATGCCCGGCAATAGTAACGCCGTTGGCAAACACGTTGTCGTTGCCCATAATACAATCATGCGCAAAGTGAGCGCCCGCCATGAGTAAGTTACGGTCGCCAATTTTGGTCAGTAGTTTGTCTTGCACCGTGCCTCTGTGAACAGAACAATACTCACGAAATACGTTATTATCGCCAATCTCTAGATAGGTTTCTTCGCCAGCGTACTTTTTATCTTGGCAGTCTTCGCCTATAGAGCTGAATTGGAAAAACTGGTTATTTTTACCAATCTTAGAATGCCCTTTCAGCACTACGTGGCTTTTAAGCACGCAGCCTTCGCCTATTTCTACATTGTCACCAATATAGCAAAAAGGACCTATTTCGACCCCTTGCGCAATTTTTGCGTTTGGGGAAATAACCGATGATGGGTGTATTATCATTGAAAATCTCTCATTGCACACATAAATTCGGCCACGCAGGCGCTGTGACCATCGACGCTGGCAACGCCTTCAAATTTCCAGATACCACGACGTTCTTTGATTAAACGCACTGAAATGTCAAGCCTATCGCCAGGCACTACTGGTGATCTAAAACGTGCTTTATCAATACCAGCATATAAATATAGTTTATCGCTATTACCCATGGTTTTAAAGCCTAACAAACCTGCAGCCTGCGCCATAGCTTCTAAAATCAACATCCCGGGGAAAATAGGCTCACCGGGAAAATGCCCTAAAAAGCACTCTTCATTTATAGTAATGTTCTTATAAGCCTCAATTGATTTACCAAGTTGATAGTCGGTCACCCTATCAATCAATAAAAACGGATAACGGTGAGGCAGCAAAGCCATAATTTCTTTTATTTCAATTGTATTTAGCGCGTGTGCCAAGGAAGTCTCCTAATTTATTATTTTGGCATATCATTGCCTATTTGGCGCTCAACTCTTTTTGTCTATGGTTGAGTAAAATTTTTATTGATTATACTTAAGCTACAAGCAGGTCAATTACGCTATAAGATAAGCCTTTATAGGCCAAAAACAAATCAGACCAACATAAGTTGGCCTGATTATTTTCATTTATCGTCTATTTTGCTTGTTAAACGTTCAACACTGACGATATTAGTTTGCTCTGCTAACTTGCTGTTGTACTTTTTCTGAGATATCAAACTTTTTATCACTAAAAGGTACTGCATTAGAATTTAGCACCATATCGTAATTTTCTTTTTCAGCAATACTGTCTATTGCTTGTTGAATAAGGGCGAATAATTTTCTACGCTCTTCTTCTGTACGACGCTCAACGTCTTGCTGAAGCGGCTGGCCTTTTTGCTGAAGCTGTTGACCAAGCACATTTATTTGCCCTTCAAGGTCGGTAATAGCCACTTCGCTCATGGTCGCTCTTTCGCGCTGTAATTTTTCTACTAAAAAGTTACCGTCACTGCGCAGACGCTGCACTTCTTGCATTTGACTAGCAAATTCAGCCTGTATGTTCTGCTCAATAACCGCTACCTGTGGCAAAGACTGCAGTACTTGCTGTACGTCTACTACCGCCAGTTTTTGTGCGTTTGCTGCACCAGACATGCTTGATACCGTTACGAAAGCTGCAAAAGACAAGCTTTTTATAAAATTGTTCACTGTAAAACTCCTATACGCTTATGATTTATGCGTGTTTTAACTTAGTCTGCGGATTATACCCTGCTTAGAAGGTTGATCCAATGTTGAAAGTGAAGAATTTTGCATCGTCACCTTCACGCTCTTTTAATGCTCTTGAAAAACTAAATACCATAGGTCCCATTGGCGATATCCACTGCAGCGAGACGCCCGCTGAACTTCTGTACTGTTTCCAATCACCAAAGTCTGGCAGTGTCTCAATAACATTGCCCCGATTACTTACCTGCACTACCTCTAAATCTTTGTACTGATCATACTGAAACTCTGTATCCCATACATTACCCACATCATAAAACAGACTAGTACGAACAGAATTATCAAACTCTGAATCTACGAAGGGGGTGGGTACAATGAGTTCCAAGCCACCAACGGCCATGGCATTGCCGCCTAAGCTTCGGTTTGAAAGCGCAATGCGATTGGTCTCGCGGTTGCCCAAAATAGGCACTCCGTTGGGGCTGGTAATCAAGTTACTGCGAATAAGCTGGATGCCGCGCGGACCCACGGTGTTGTTTTCAAATCCGCGTAGGGTATCAGCGCCACCGGCGGTAAAGTTTTCATTAAACGGCAGTATTTGTTCTAATCCATTTTCATCACCGTAGCCGTTTCCATAGCCTAAACGTAATCGTGCTAACACTGTCCAGCGCTGGTTGCGCGTTAATGGGAAGTACCATTTAGCATCAGAGGTAAGCTTAAAGAAGTTCACTTCTGAATTTGGTGTAGTGGTACTAAAAGAGGCACGCTGCGAAGAGCCGTCACTTGGGAACAAACCTCGGTTCAAAGTGTTGCGAGTCCAAGATACCGAACCCGTTATACTGTCGTAATTAATCGGCGCATCAGGGTCGCCCGAATCGGCAAATTGTTCATAAAAACGCGTAGTTTGTACAAAAGGCTGTGTATTCGCCCCCAGCTCTACGCTTGAGTAGGTTACGCCAAAACTAATGCGGTTAACTTCATTAATAGGATAACCCAAGTTTGCGCCTATCGACCAACGTTTACTGCTGTATTGAATAAGACCAAAATCACCGCCGTCAAACTCACTATAGCCAATGCTGCCGCCTAAACTAATGCCGTCAATAGTGAAATAAGGGTCCAAATAAGTAAGCTGCGCACTTTTTTGATATGAATTCGTGTTAAGACTTATGCCGACTCGTTTACCGCTACCTAAGAAGTTATCTTGCTGCACCCCCGCCTGCAGGCTAAGCCCGGTGGCATCGCCGTAGCCAATACCCGCATTAAACGACCCAGAGGCCTGTTCTTTTACCGTAAACTCTACGTCAACTTTGTCGTCTTGTCCGGGTAAGCGAATCGTTGCAAATTCAACACTCTCCATATAGGTAAGTCGTGAAAGCTGTGCTTTTGACGTTTCTAGCGAGCGGTTAGCTAGCCAACTGCCTTCCATTTGCACAACGCTTTGGCGCAGCACATCATCGGCGGTAACTTGGTTGCCCTTAAAGCTAATACGGCGCACATAAATACGTTTGCCTGGGTCAACACGCAGGGTCAATTTAACTGTTTTGTCTTCGTCGTTTATTTCAGGAATAGTGGTAACGGTTGGATAAGCGTACCCAAATCGACCCAAATAGTTAGCAATAAACTCTTCGGTAAAGGTCACTTCTGCTTGATTGTATAAATCACCTTCTTTCAAAGGCAACACTTTAGATATAAAATCTTCAAAGCCTAATAAATCGCCCGCCAGCTCTATTTCAGACACATTATATTGCTCGCCCTCGGTCACGTTTAGGGTCACGTAAATGCCGTCTTTTTCGGGTGTCATAGAGACTTGGGTAGACGTTATTGCAAACTGCAGATAACCACGGTCTTTATAATAGCTCTCAATGATCTCCATATCGCCGGCTAGGGTTTGCTGCTGATAGCGCGTTTCAGACAAGAAGTTCCACCATGGAGCATCAAACTTAAGCTCCATTTGCTTAAACAGTTCGTCATCTTCAAATACTTTGTTACCCACAATATTGATTTGTCGAATTTCTGCCGCGTCACCCTCTTCAAATAGTAGCTTTACATCAACACGGTTTCGAGGAAGCGGGGTAACAATCGCGGTTACTTCTGCATTGTACTTACCAATGCTGTAAAAGAAATCTTTTAAGCCAGTTTCAATAGATGAAATAACAGTGCGGTCAAGTGGTTCACCTACGCGGATATTCGATGAGTCTAAGCTTTCTTGAAGCTGCTCATCTTTAATATCGTCATTGCCTTCAAAGACTATATTACTGATTGTTGGACGTTCAGCAACGCTCACAATCAGTACGTTGCCGTCGCGGTATAATTCAACTTTCTCAAAGTGAGTGGATGAATACAGGGATCGTATTAACTGAGTTGTACGAAAACGGTTTAAGGTATCGCCTCGCTGCACGGGCAAATAGGTAAGTGCAGCGCCTAGCGCAACTCGTTGCAAACCTTCAACACGGATATCTTCTACGACAAACTCATTTGATGTTTGTGACATCGAATAAGAGGAGGTGGCTACTAAAGCCGCTGCTAGCACTAGTTTATTACACTTCATCAACTATTATTTTTCCAATATATTGCTTGTCAGACGTTATTGTTTGTTTAGCATTAAATGTTTCGGTTAGAATATTCGTTATATATTGCGCAGTATGTCATTGAAAATAGCGGTGGCCATAACAGCAAACAAAATCACCGCGCCAATTCTCAACCCTACTTCTTGGATAGCCTGAGACACCGGCTTACCCGTCACCCACTCTACGGTGAAGTACAATAAATGTCCGCCATCTAATATAGGCAGCGGCAAAAGATTGATGATACCAAGATTCACGCTAATAATCGCTAAAAATCCTAGAAATGCCACTAATCCATAGCTTGCATGAGCACCTGCACCTTGCGCAATTGAAATAGGCCCGCTTAAATTCTTCACCGAGAGATCACCGGTAAAAAGCTTGCCTAGCATTTCAAGTGTAACTGTCATTAAACGCCATGTACTTTGCGTACCACTCACTAAAGCATCAATTGGGCCCTGCTTCACTTCAACAATGTATTGAGGCGGCCATGGCTCTTGAAATGGACTCACGCCCAAATAACCTTGATCAGCTTGGTCAGGCTTTTGCCCTAACATGGCTGTTATGCTAACTAGATTGTCATTGCGAAGCACTTCAAGCTCAATCGTTTGATTAGGACGCGTTTCAATATACTGGACTATTTGTCCCCAATTTGTCATTGGAGTTCCATCTAATTTCAGTATTTCATCATTTACGGCAAGACCGGCATTGCCCGCGGGCGTATTTGGGCCTATTGCCGCCAGTCTTGTGGTCAGCGCTGGCGTAAACGGAGCAAAGCCTAAGGCGCCAAATAAATCTCTAGAGTCGGGGTCAAGCTTCCACCCTTCTATGGGTAATATTCTTGTACGCTCTAAGCCATTGGCGTCTTTTACCGTAATGGGCATACTGGCATCGCCGCTGAAACGCACCATTTCAATGCTGACCTCTTGCCAATCTTTTACGTCTCTTTCACCTACTCTAATAATTTCATCGTTGCTCATTAGACCTGCTTGGGCAGCGTAAGAGTTTGGCATTATTTCGCCCACCACGGTGCGCGATGTTTGCGAACCCAACATACCAACCAGCATAAGCGCAAAAATAGCGAATAAGAAATTGACGATAGGCCCAGCGGCCACAATCGCCATGCGCTGGCCGACTGGTTTTAGGTCAAAACATACGTTCAGATCTTGCGTACTGACTTGGTCTACTCGGCCGTCGAGCATTCGCACATAGCCACCAAGAGGAATAGCCGCTATTATAAATTCCATACCGCTTGAGGTAACGCGTTTATAAAGAGGCTTACCAAAGCCAATAGAGAACTTTAATATTTTCACCTTGCACAGTTTAGCGACGTAGTAATGGCCCCATTCGTGCACCGCCACTAAAATACTCAGTGCAATGACAAACGATGCAATATTCCAAATAATGGATAGCATTAGACAAGTTCCTTAATAATTTGATGCGCAAGAATACGGCTTGAAGCATCATGCTCTATAATACTGTCAATGCAGGTGAGGCTGCTGGTATTTTGTTTTTGCAAAGTCATATCGTTGACCGTGTTTATTTGCGAGAAGTTCACTTTGCCTTGTAAAAAAGCGTCAACCGCCACTTCGTTTGCTGCGTTTAGGGTAGTGGTTGCTGCTTGTCCGCTCTTACTTGCCTGTATCGCCAAAAAAAGATTCGGGAAACGCTTTTTGCAAGGAGTGGAGAAACTAAGGTTAGACAGTTGAGCAAAGTTTAATGGCGCCACGCCCGATTCAATTCTATCAGGGTAGGCTAAACCGTGCGCAATGGGCGTGCGCATGTCAGGATTACCCATTTGCGCAATTACCGAACCATCCACATATTGCACCATAGAGTGAATAGTACTTTGCGGGTGAATTACCACCTCAATATCGTCTTCGTTAAAACCAAATAGCCACTTCGCTTCTATAAACTCTAAGCCTTTATTCATCATTGAGGCTGAGTCTATGGAAATTTTCTGACCCATTGACCAATTAGGATGAGCGCAGGCTTGCGC
>Ga0136588_1000822_pt1 | contig 10878 bp, 13 predicted proteins | sample AntRauMFilla1564_FD_104782 | JGI IMG/M metagenome (GOLD analysis project Ga0136588, IMG submission 104782) | Saline lake microbial communities from Rauer Islands, Antarctica - Metagenome Filla 1 #564 | ecosystem: Environmental > Aquatic > Non-marine Saline and Alkaline > Saline | place... | reverse complement strand
TCATTCGAGAACTGGTATCCACTGGCAGTCATCGTTGTTGCCCCAACCCGCAATTTAGCCGCAGGTTCAGTGTTAGGGTCAATTGTCGCAGGGTATTGGAAATCCAGCTCTGTAAGAGTCCAGCTGTCGTTTGCCAGTCGAATCAACTTTCGAGGGGAGTGCAGTGGGTGAACTATCCAGATGACATCATTCTTCTGGACGTATCGAATTTCAGATACCTCCGATGCTAAGTATGGAGAGGCCTTCTCGTAGATCGTGGACACCTTGCCAAAGGTAGTGTAAACGCCAACGGCAGTCTCAGGGTTGAGCCGAACATAGGTGCCGTCGCGGTTCTTCACCTTGAACGTGTCGGAATCAATGGACTCCACAGTTCCCCATCGATTATTGAACTCTGCCAGAGACCCGAATCCTGTCATGTAAATCTCTCTGTCACCTCCGATTCCGCTACCTACGGAAGTGAAGATCGTATCTCCACCCACAGTCAACTCAACTTGAGTGACGTTATATTGCGCATTAAAGATTTGATCCCCAGCCACGAAGAACCGCATGTATTTCTCGCCAACCTCGATTATCGCGTAATCCCCCCTAGAGAATTGGAAGTCGAGCAATCGGCACGTCGTATCGTCGAACTTAGCAGGAGCTACTAACCCAAGCCCAGTGCGCTTCGACACGATTCCTTGAACTTCTGGAATAGCATTACGGCAAAGCGTGCAGGCAGATGAATGCTTGTCATGGTCGCTGCGGTTGTAAACCTTTGGCGACCATTCACCAGCGTTTAGGTGATGGATGTTCTTTCGTGACTTAGGCATCGTAGCTTACTCCAGTATTTCCGTTCGTTGTTTCGTTCGTGCTCTTGCGTCTTGTCGAACCTGTCCACCTTGAAGAGCGCTGAACCTTGTCGCGTGAGTTGTATCTACGGCCACTCTGAGCGCTCTTAGTGCTGGACTCTGAGGCCTTACGCTCGGACTGCACTAGAAGAGACTCAGAGCGTTCCTTATCGCCCCTGCGAGCATTCACGATCTTTGATGCCAGTAGCAATGCGAAGGCTTCGATAAACTCGGCTTCGTAGAGTGAGGTGTCAGTCTCGTATCTAATATAAACGATCTTCGCCTGCCCCTCGTCGGTAAGCAGGTTGCGACCTTCGATCTCATAAAAGTCGTCGTTGACCATGACTTCATCACCGTTGAAGCGAACCATCTCAACGTAGTCAGTTGGCAGGATAAACGAATGAGCGTATTCAAAGTCTGGAGACGCTGCATTCATTGCAAGACCTTTGCGGCCTTGAGCAAAGCGGGGGCGAACTCGGCCTAGCATCTCACGGAGGGCTTGTTCGTAATGCAGCAGGACGGTTTCAGCCATCAGCTCGTCGGTTGTGTCCACATTGCCATTGAGAGACTGCTCTCGTGCGTGGCTAAGTGCTAGGTTGGCTATCTCGGTCTTGTTCATGTGATTCTGTTGTAAAAGTAAAAAGGCCGCAACCGTTTCCAGTTGCGGCCTAAACTAACCCATTATGAAAGCGAACTTAGTTCGCAGAGTTGATCGCCGTGTAGAAGTCAATCATCTGGCCAGCGGTAGTGTTGCCTGTGACGGCTTTCACCTCGGCAACGATCCAGTATTCGTTCTGGACGGTTGGGACTGCGTAAGGACGTGCAGCGTAAACGCCGTCCCCCGCGAAGTCCACGCCATCAGCGAGGTTGTCACCGTCCACTTCTGCGCCGATACCACGGTCAGCAGCTACTTCGTAGATGCCAACGTCAAGCGTCAGAGCGGAAGCAGAGGTTGCTTCAACGATGTCGGACAGGACAGGAAGGATTTCAGAGCCTCCCTGCACGATACGAACGCGAATCTTGTCGCCTGCTGCAAGTGCTCCTGCGCAAGTGAAGGTGTCAACTACAACGCGATGATCTGGCGTTCCACGAACCGTGGAAAGCTTGTTCTTCGCGGTGGGCGCATTCTGCACTGCGGCAGTTGCGGTTGTGAGTGTTAAGTCTGGCATAATATGTTTCTCCTATGTTTCTAGGCCTAAGATTTAGGCGGTTACGAGAGAGTTGATAGCCACGACAGCCTTCTCTTCGTTACGGTAAGCGCCCATTCGAGCGGTTGTGCGGATTTGTAATGCGTGACTGCGCTCTGGAAGCACATCAGCGTATGCACGACGTTCGCCATCTGCAAAGCGGATGTGATCCTTAGCCCATGCCAAGTTGCGAACGATGTCGCCACCTTGACCACCACCACCAGCCACTTGAGTCAAGCCTGTGTGGGAGACCCACTGGAAGCCCATCCAAGTCATGCCTTCCATGCTGCCTGCTGTGATTGCGCCAGCGATGACGTAATCAGAGCTTTTCACTTCTTCAGCGGTCAGCAGGAGGTTGTCTTCTGCTTCTGGATCGAAGGCAAAGCAGCGAGCTGCACGCTTTAGATCGTTGTCCTTGAAGAAGCGGTTAGCGCGGATGACTTGCTTGAGGCTCAAGCCTGCGTCCGTTGCGCCGTCAGCGTAATCAGAATCGACGATCTGAGTAAGCGCTTGGGTGCTTGTGCCATCTGCACCAACGGTTGCGAGTCCTTCGACTGCTTCCTTGATCGTGCGGTCAACCTCGCGGTTGTAAGCATCGACCTGTTGAGTCATGATGTCGGAATCTGGAAGAGCAATGTCTCCAAGGTTCTTTGCGTCCCACTCGTCAAGGACTTCAGCGAGGTCAACCTCGTGAGCCAAGAGCCAGCGGAAGAAGGTTTGACGCTCCGAGATGCGAGTCTTCTGAGCACGGCCTGTCTTGCGCTGCATATCCAGAATCTCGGACTGGTTGTAGCGCTTCTTGTAGCCATTTAGATCGACCTTCTTGACGAGTCCGTAGAAGTCAGAAACGCGACGTGCGATTCGTGCCTCCCATGTGGTCGAGAAATCTTCTCGGAAGTGTGCGGGTAAAGCTTTGTAAGCCATAGTATGTGTTCTCCTGTATTATTGATTAACGATTGTTGGATCGTCATCGGGTATCAGTCATTCGACTGGCCTACGACATACTGGAATCTCCCCCAGCAGGACGAAAGGCTTCAAGGCTGTGAACAGGTATCTTTCCGCTTCTCTCTGAAATCAACGTGCAACCTCGAAATGTTGCGGTCAAGGGATAAGGTCACAAAAAAGCCCCACCGATAAAGGTGAGGCTGTGTATGCAATGTTGCGTCGAGCTATACCGCTTCTGGGATAAGCGCTCTTTGTTGCGACATGTGTTGCTCGATCTCTCGAAGCGTAGGACGGTTCGGCAAGCACTGGCTGAAGCTGCGGTTCTCGTAGTCAACAGCCTTCTTCGACTCAAGTATAGGGTGTCCGTCTGCGTCCTTATCGAACTCCCATTCACAAGCGCACTTGATGCTGTATTCCAGCGTCCACTTGTGATTGCTCGTCTGCTTAGTCTTCGGCTCGTAGAGTTTCACGCCTTTAGGCAATTCGTCGTCAGTCGCGGAGTCTTCCTTGCGGGATACGCCGTGAGCACGAGGAGCGATTGTGCGAGTCACTTTGTAGCCGATACGCTGAGCTGCATCCTTGACGGCTTTAATCGTCTCGATGTCGCCAGTGTAAGTGCCAGACAGTATCTTGCTCACAGTGTTGCGGTGAACGCCTCCACACGCTTCTGAAACGTCCGCTAGGGTTGCTTTCTTAGTGGTATCCATTATCGACCACCTCCAAGCGCATCAGACAGATTCATCAAGCGGTTGAACTCAGCTTGCGCCTTCTTCTGGCGTGCTGGGTCTTCGCTGTTGAAGTCCGCATTGAACGGATTGGCTGGATCGGCCTTGATCGCCATCGCCTGTTCCTTGTAGGAGCCAGCAGTGTTGCCAGCTTTATCGCGATTTGCTTCACGGCTCACAGTGTCCTCTGAGATAAGCTGCGTCATGCGCTGGCCTGCCTTGAGGATTTCTGGATAGCCGATCTTCAAGTCGGAGATGTTGCCCGACTCTGGAACCTGTATTCCGAGCGCTGCAAGCCCCTTCAAGCCCTCTTGACTGATTGCGGGTAGATCGTTACCGAACGCCTCGGCAAGCTGCTTGTTCACATCGTCAATGCGAGCCTGCTCTTGTTGTGGAGCTTTGGCGATCTCTGCCTCAAACCCTTCAACTTGATGCGCGGCCAATGCCTTCACGAGTTCGGGCGATGCGTTGTGCTTGTGCAATATGCCCAGCAGCGCGTCTGTGCCTTCTTGGTCCCAGACTTCATCGGGAATGTTTTCTGGCTTTTGAACACCGTAGCCATCGACCGCATCTGGAACACCGAAGTATTCTTTAACCATCGTGTTGTGACGGTGAACCTCGGTGTCATCCGCATCAGCGGATAAGCGTTCAAGCCCTTTGCTGGATGCCGTAGCACGTAGATGCTGGATGCCCTTGTAAAGCTCGGCCTCACTTGGATACTTCTCGATCAGCGAGCGAATAGACTTAGCATCTTCGGGAAGAGCTTCGACTGCCTCACGGTTGACCCCAGATTCGTTGTAGAACGATCCGAACGGAGTGGAGGGGGTTTCGGTAGCAGTGCCACCTCCACCGTCGCTCCCGCCGCCTGCTTCTTCTCGGAGACGTGTGAATTTTCGTAGGTATTTATTCATAATGGTATTAGTTTCCTTTACTTGGTTACTGTTGGTTTTGCGACTTGGACTACAGGCTCGCGCTTGATGTCCGTTAGAAATGCTCTTGCTAGAGCGCGTTCGCCTTCACGCATAGCTGCATGAGTGGCATCGTATTCAAACGTGCGCGGATTCTGCTGAAAGGTCTGCTGGTCGATAATCTTCTCCAGCATCTCTACAACGTGCTTCTGCGACGTGTTGCGGTCAGCATCATCACGCCCGAACACCCTGTGAAGGTGCTGAGTGTGGATGTCTGCCTGTTTCTCAGCCTCGGTGGGCTGGCGTTCGTTTTCTTTGGGTTGTTTCTCTGACATAAGTTCTTACACGTCGACAGCATCTGCGAACTCTTTACGTGCTCCCGCTGGGACTTGCCCTAGATTGCGAGCTGCTTCTGATCCCTGCTTAGCCATCTCCATTGCCTGCTGTTGCTCGGCCTGCTGTTGACGTGCTGCTCTGATCTCATTGCGCTGCTTCTCTGGTCGCTTGTATTCTGTAGGCAGTGAATTGTTGTCACCGAACCCGCGCATCATTGCATCAAGGTCGTAGTTATCAGAAAGCAACATTGGATCAACCTCAAGCAAGAATGCAACCTGCTGCAAGAAGTCCAGAGTGCTCTTATTTTCGAGTGCTCGCATTGCTCGTGCGATCTTGGACACGTAGGTCGGCCTCGGTTCTGGAATGGATAGCTCACCATTCGATTCGACGATCACCTCTGGTGGAACAGGAGGGAAGCGACCATCACGAAACGCCATCTTGAACATGCGCTGTAATAGCGTGTCTAGCGTCTCGCTCGTAAAGCGTGCAAAGGTAGGACGGAAGTTCACGAGCTTTTCTTGCACAAGCTCAAGAACTTCGGTTGCAGTCATGGCCTTCGTGCGCTCTGCTAGCGCTTTGAATAGATCGACGTGGTATGCGTCCTTAATCATTTCACGGAAGTCAGTCACGAGGTCTTTGCCTTCAGCATAACCACGAGGTTCGCCCCATACCTGTGGAGCATTAGCAGAGGAGTCTGGATAGACTGTAACGCCTCCAGCTTCCCACTGGATCACGTCCTTGAGCGTGTCGGGAACCATCGTGCGAGGCCATACCGAAATCTCACCAATAGTCACCAGTGATTTCATGATGTCCTGCAACGTGCGCACTGAAGGCATAATGAGAATCGCTGGACTCCAGCCGAACTCTTCATCTCCCCATTGTGCGAATCGTGAACCAACGAACGGTTGCTCATCGTATCCAGACTCGTAGAGAACATGCTTTGCCTTCTCTTCGACCCAGACCGATTCAAACTCCTTGTTCAGTGCGTCAATCTTACCTGCTTCACGAGCTTTGAGCGGACGTGGGGCAACCTTACGCCAGAGCTTGAACTTCTCTTTGGCTTTGCGGCTATCGTCCTTGTAAGCGTCCATAACGTCCGAGCTGACGTTATCCTCTCCGAACTTGTCCACGATCTTCTTAGCTGTCCAATCGTAGCAGTAGAACATCGTGTCGATGTATCCGTCGTCATTAGACTGCGGGAAGAACTTGCCGACTTGAGTAGTGGCGAAGCTGTAGAGCGTTCCGTTCTTGCCCTGCTCCAAGTCGATGTTCGCAGTGCCGAACGTGTTGCGGTCTTGAAGGTGTTCTTGAATCTTCAGCGCCCAGTTGGACTCGTTGATTAGCTCAAGGACGATTTCAGCGCATTTGTGATACCAGTCTTTAGCAATAGGATTCGATACGCCGTCCTTCTTTGGAGCCTCGAAGTCGAAGAACTCGCCACTCAGCATGTAGTCATAGCAACCTGCTGTGAACGTCTGCGCTGCATGGACTGCGGTAGTGTCGAAGATACCATCCGTCCACCCTGCGGTGTCTGGAGTCTTGAGCGTGTTGATAGCGCTATTCTGCGGAACGTAGTAATCCCCGATAGCGCGGTGCAGCGTTGCCCACATTCCGTCATAGTGAGACTTCGTGGCCTTCGCTTCGTCGATCACCCCGGACGCATTTGCTTTGGTAGAGTTGCGCATATTATCCAAGGACGTTTTTAGAACCGAAGTCATTGCCTCCAGCGAACACCGTTTGCTGGCGCTTCTTACGCCTGATCTCGTCTTGCTGGCTTGATCGTGCTACTTGCGCTGTGTCGGCCTCGGTTGGCGTTGCAATTGGCGCTGCTTTAGGTGGTGGTTTTGGTTTTTTTGGTCCTTTGCCCATGTGATAATCTCCTAATTCGTTCGTTACTGAAGACTCGAAGACAGTCGCTATCGAGCCTGTAATAGATTACCCACGGTAAATCTAAAGGTTGCACTGTCCATAGTGAAGCGAGTGCATTACCAGCCGCGATGTAAACGAACCACGCATTGCAATGTTGCAACGGGAACTCGAAGTTCGGGTCAATCAACTCGCACTCTGGCGCGTCCTTGACGACTGGACGGGCGCAAATGAAATACTCTGTAGTGCTCACGCAGTAACCTTGCCCGAGGTGAGCGTTAATCATCTCGTCCCACGGATACGGAGGCTCACACGCCTCGTATGCGGCTTTAGCTGTCCAGATTGGGGCTATCATCTCCTGCGCCTACCCATGCTCACCTGTGGCTTTGTAGGCAGTCCCTGTTTCACTGGAATCGCGCTACGGTCAACTAGCATTCCGTCCTTGCTCGCTTGGTGACTGTAACCGAAGCACGTAGAAAAGTGACTCGACCAGTCATGCACGGGAGTCTCTCTCGCCGTCTTCCCCGTAGCGGTCTCGATCTTGCAGTGGAAGCACTCAAGCGCGGCTGTAAGCCCGATGTCGTTGCCATCCTCGTCGAACACCCCGCAACCGTCTGCACTGCCCTCAGCGTAAAGGAACTCGCAACGGCTGAACTGTGTCTGTGCCTCGACAATGTTATCCCACTCGCTCATTGGTCTACGGAGCACTACAGCGACCGAACAGCCAGCTTGCAGGAATAGCCGATGCCATGAGTTGTGCTCAGCGTCATGCGGCAGGAACACGCCGCCGTAGAGGTAGCCAAGCCCAGACAGGAACCTCCACCACTGAGCAGGCGTTGCGAGCGTTTCCCCGTTGCCCGAATAGGCTCCGATGTAAACCTTGCGGTCTCCTACTTCTTGATGGATCAGACACTTGGTATTCTCTGGCGCTCCAATGTCAAACGTCGCGTAAACTGGAAGCTGCGGATAATAGCGAATGTTACTGTTGATGCGACCTGCCACGAGTGCAGCATCCATGAACGAGGCGTAAATCTGTCCGTCCTCTCGAACACTCCACATGTCATCCACAGTCGTCGGGAACTCGCGCTTAACCCATCGGCCTGAGTTCTCTGGCTGGCGCTCTTTGTAATACCAAAGTTTCTGCTTGTCGCTGAATTTGTAGCCAGTCAGCTCTTCCTTCTCATCGAAGAATCGGTGCGTCTCATCGTCAATCTGATCAAAGTTGCCCTCCAGCTCGTAGCGTGAATCGTTATACCACGGGAAGAAGAGAACCGTCCAGTCCTTCGTCGTGCGGTTCTCCTCGCTCACACGTAGGCCAGAGCGAACGATCTGATACCAGTCACCACCACGACCACCACGGAACGTTCCTTCCGCGAAGATCACGGCTTCAGCACCTGAGACTGACTGTAGCATTCCGCCCTTGATCTCGGCTGAGCGAACTGGGTCATTGTAGGCTATGATTCCCCACTCAGAAATGTGCAGAAACGTCGGAGTCTTGCCGACTACTGACAACCCGAACACGACTGAGCCACCATTAGACCACGCTATTTCGCTCTTATTGTCGCGTGTCAGCCCAGCGCCGACTTTAAGGTCGCTGTCCAGCTCTTCCCACATGAGATCGCATATCTTCTTTTTTTCCCATGCGTCGGGCTGGGATCGCTCGATGACTGCTGACTCTTGACCCTCTCCGAAGTATGAACGGTCAAACGCTATGATCTCGGCCAGTGTGCTGAACCCCAACTTGCGAGCCTTGGGGATAGCTATACGCCTGCGGTTCAGCACGTAGATGTAGGAGAGCACCACACGCTGCGCCCAGTTGGGAACAAACGGCTCGTAGCCACCGTCGTCATTTCGGATAGTGTAAAGGTTGCAGATACGAAAAAGAGCGTCACTCACGCAACGCTCCTCGAACTGCTCGTCAGTCATGCCGTCAGTCACGGCATAGTCTGCGAGGTCAATAGATGGGTAGTCAGTCGTCATTACGCATCGTCTTATGCCACAATTGATAGTCATGGCGAGGCGAATCTAACTCATCGCTTCAGATTGAACCTTTGATCCATCGCCCTTAATAGGCTACAAAATGCTACTGAGTTAGGAGCGCCAAAAGACTTCTTCCCTTTATGCAAAACCGTATCCGTGTCACCAAAATGAACAATAACCCCAGATGCAGCATATAAGCTGAGGCCGATTGCGAGTCTCTGCGAACGGTCTAAATCCTCTATTTTAGTCGTCATTAGATCGACGTAAACAGACTGTAATTCTTTGGGGCAAATTCTGTCCCACGCTTTTTTTTCTGATGCTTTCATAATTTTGATTTCGTTGATGTTGTTGATGTTGCGGGATTCCCGCATAGATTGCGCTTGACGGATTCGTCCCGCTGTTTATTGCGAGGAGGCACGAGCGAGCATGTTAGGGCTGCTTCAGCCAGCGCGATGTAGCGGCATACGATAAGCCACTCTCGATAGTATTCGTCCTGCGTCATTTGCTACGCCCTTTCCTGATGCGGTCAACAAGCGATCCTGAGACCTCCTGCTTTTCGGGCTCGTAGAAACCGCTTATCTTGCTGACTTCCCGAAGCGCTCCTGTTGCCTCTGACCCGCTAGACTGAGAGAAGCGCCCTTCACCACTGGCAATCTGTGCGAGCGTCTTCAGCACGTCCTCTCGGCTCATCACTGCGTTACTGGACTGCTTCTTCCTGCAAAGACTGATGTATTGACTTACTTTTACATTATTCAGCGCATGGCTCGTAGCGGACTCGGAAGCATACTTAGCAATCTGTCCAGCCTCCCACGGCCTCTTGCCGTCGAGGATCGCCTCACACAGCTTGAACTGCTTCGTGGTCATGGAATCGCGTAGCTCGGCTATGCGGGAGTCGTCGGTAATATTACTCATGCGGTTAAATCTTCCCAGAATGTTGACTCATCGGTTGGCGTTGTCGAGCGTGTAACTAGCCGCTATCCGCAACTGCGTTCCTTGTGCGGAAGTTCAGTGTTCGTCTTCACATCGAAGAGATGCCGCATGAGTCGATCCGCGATCTCGTTTGCTTCCTTGTGCGTGAGTTTCCCATCTGCCCCGTCGAGGATTGGCATGGCGATGTTGCATTGCCATACATGGGCGAAATAAGGATCGCGCTTCATGGCGCGGCTGAGGTCACGATTAGCTCGCGCCGCCTTCCAGCTTCGGAGGTTTCTCAGCCATACACCAAGACGAACAAGGCGTTGCTGAACGACAGCCACCACGCCCATAGGCTCCAGTGACACTTCTGTTATTTTTGTGGTTTTTGTGGTCATAAAGTTTCTAGGTTTCGGCTGCGTCAGAACTAGGCGTTCGCAAAAGAGTCTTCCCACTGTTTCCGTTTTCGAGCGCAAGCATCTTTACCGAAGTTCGGGCATTCTGGCGTTGGCATCCCACAGTCATCTGGTGCGGTTGGTATGATTCCGCACATAGGACACCTTGACACCCGAACTGGCACGCCATCGCCTAAGTCGCGGAAGGCAGAACCAGTCTCTCGATTCAATGTATTTCGCTTAAGCTCATTCATGATTCAGTTCCACGTTCTACTCGTAATTGTCGGAGTGAGCCTTTCGTGCGATCACACACGCCTCTCTTAGCGTTTCGATCCCGTCCATCGGCTCTGCTACACGTAGCAGTTCGTCGAGTGCCACGCGAATCACCACGTTTCGGCGCTCGCTCTTATCACGCTGCACGATCACGGGAACCTTTTGCTCTATGTTAGAGATTGCCCTTTCACAGAGTTGAGTGACTTCCCCCACTGAGCAGACTTTAATCCGCAGGAACTCATCCCGCATCAGATCGAGCGTGTCTGTTAATTTTGATATTTCGTCTTTCATATTTACGTTCCGTTATTGGTTTAGTTGCGGCTCTACCAGAGGGTAGAACCATGGCCTACACTCAATGAGTTTCGTGCCTCACTCAAGGAGTTTCGTGCCTCAGTCATGAGACACTTCGATGTTCTGCTTGAATGTTTTAAAACACCAATTGCACTGGCTGAATCCCTTTTGTCTTTCTAGTTCGCATTCTGGGCAATCAGCACCAGCAGAACAAGACGAAGCAGAAGACGCTT
>Ga0136588_1000821_pt1 | contig 10881 bp, 14 predicted proteins | sample AntRauMFilla1564_FD_104782 | JGI IMG/M metagenome (GOLD analysis project Ga0136588, IMG submission 104782) | Saline lake microbial communities from Rauer Islands, Antarctica - Metagenome Filla 1 #564 | ecosystem: Environmental > Aquatic > Non-marine Saline and Alkaline > Saline | place... | reverse complement strand
GCCAGTATCGTTACTCATTAGAATGGACCCTCTCTTCTAGCACTTATCGTCTCGACTTCGCTCCAGTCTTTCTTAATCAATCTGTAGACATTCTTCATTACATCACCTTCTAGTACATGAGATACAGTTTTCACTAGATATCTTCCACTCAGATGCTTATTCTGTTCTGAACTATCAGATTCTGAGCCAGTAGCATACTGCATTCGCTTTATATCCATCTCTATGATATCTCCAGCTGTAACATCAAATCTCCCTGGACCAATTGCTTCAACTGTAGTGCTTTCGATATGATTTCCATAAGCCTGCCTATGAGAGATTATATCTGCGTAATGAGTTTCTGCAGATAGAGATTGATCTGCAGATAAATCTTCGCCTGATGTAAAGTTCTTAATGACAAGAAATCTCTTTTGGATATCTGTATCTTCTCCACCAGATGTTTCAGAATCTGAATGAACTCCTTCTATGAACCTCGTAGTATGTCTGTCTATGAGTGTTTCATCTCGCTTTACATCAAAGTATCTTCTTCTCTCTGCAAAGTAATCATACTGTCCTGAGCCATCTATAAGATTCGTTCTGCGAGTCAGTATATCTAATTCTAAGACTTTGTTTCTATATGTGCCATTGTAGATATCAGAGAGGGTATTGATTCTATCTGTATTCTCAAATGACTCTAGATTCTTCATCTGCTCTTCATAGTAATCTAGGGTATTCGGTATAGCATCTAGATAGGTGAATTGAAAGATTCTCTTTGGTTCTTCTAGTTCTGCAAGACGAAACAGTTCTTCATCAGAGACGAAGTAGTATCCTTTATTGCTTTCGTAGAATCTAAAGGTGCATGAAGGGCTTTGGTTGGCAGAGTATGATCTTCTGGATAGAAAGCTCATAGCTTCTTCTGGGCGTAGTCTTGGTATCACGCAGCGAATGAGCCCAGATGTCTCTTCCACAGTGACTTGCTTTAGATTCTCGTTCGTAGTATGGTTTGGGCCTCTATAGTATTCTTCGAAGATAGATTTTACGATGTCAGATACTGTAGTGTCTCGAAAAGAACGGATGAGTTGCTTTGTGCCAGCTACATAGCTTTGGTGCGAGACAAAGTGCACGTCATAGATGAGAGAGTCATTGATATCTGTAGTCGTTACATTGTCTATCTTATAGATAAAGCCAGTAAATAGAAATGGGTCAGATACTGCGCCAGCTTGGATACCGCCAGATTCGTTGATCATGCTGGAGTCTGCTATCTCGAAGATGATCTGTTCTTCTCCGCGTAGTGGTGTCTCTTCTAATAGACCTACAGAATCTACAAAGCGAGCGACTCCGTACATCGTCTCACTATCTATAGAAGAGGTGAACGAAACACTTGGAACCATTAAAGTAACGTCGATTAGCAACAAATCCGAAAAGTCTGATCGAATAGAAATCTTTTGCACATTGGCATATGTAGGGTTTACGAAACTAGATTTGTTCATACTGTGTTCATTGTCTTTCTAAAGTTTTTCACGACTTCATTTCTATATTGCTTGTCAATTAAAATGATTTCTCTCTTATTCTCGTTCATCTGTTTCTCGTAGTCATAGACCCTTACTTGTTTCCATGGGCCGAGTTCTTGTGAGTTCAATGTTAGAAAAGTGTCTGGAGCGACTCTTAGAATCTTTCCTGTAGTAGGTGAAGTTTGATAGTGGTAGACGAGATTCTCTGTGAGCGTTTGATCTTGTCCCCACTCTACTACGGCACTACCAGAGAGTTCAGAAAGTGCTTTGTATTTCTCTATAAAGAAAGAATGAAAGTCAGTTTCAGATAATGGCCATTGAGTATAAGGATCTGTGATTTTATTGGCGAGAAGAATAAGCCAAGTATCTCCTACAGATCCGTAGTAACTATTTGAAAGGTCTTCTGGTCTCTCGCCTTCTCTGATTGTGTAAGGCAGATAAGTAAATGGATCTGAGAGTCTCTCATCTAAGAACTTACTACGGCGAGTGATGTCACGAATTGCTTTTCCTTCATATGATATGATTGGAAAGTAAGAAAAGTATGTTGACATCTTAGAAGGGTCCTTCGCCAGTCGGTGTAGATATCGTATCTACGCTTGTAGAATTCCCACCGTAATCTTCAGAAGTGTGAATGTCAGATTCGATGAAGCCAAGTTGAAACTGAACCACAGCAGGGCGGCCTCCACGAAGCACAGCATTTCCGTTCGGGCTGAAGTTCGTAGTAAAACTTTGTATCATCGCTGTCTTGAAGTGAAAATAGTAGTTCGAATCTATTCCTACGAAAAAGACATCAACCATTGAAGGATACTTAAACATTGCTCTCTGTAGAATTGATGTATTGATATATTCTGGAAGCATGTGCCTCTTCATCGTGTTCGCGATATCTCTAAGATTGTTTGACTCTTGCTCGTTCTTGGGTGCGAGCGTCCAATCGAATGCGTGCATTTTCATCTCTACTCCTTCAAAGGAGAGAGCAGCTTTTGGGTTCACATAAGTACCAGTACCGGCATCGATGTTTCTTCCTTGCTGAGGGAATGCAGCGTCAATTCCTCTTCGAGCAAGAAAGGCGAGGTCGCGAGAGATATTGCCTGTGATCTCAGAAAGTGTCTCGCCTCGAACTCCAGGAATGCTTCGCAGCGCAGCACCTGAGAGTGCACCTGTGATGGATCCAACTCCTAGATTATTGACATCAATATCAGAGATGAGAGTCGAAACTAACTCACCTGTGATTTCTTGATCGAATCTTTGTGCTCGAACTTGAAATGTGTCAGATATGTTTGATGGAAGTGGCAAGAAAATAGTATCAGAAACATTCGATCCCGAAGCGCCCATCTGAGAGAATCCTCTTTGCGAAGAAGGACGATACTGATAGTCACGAAACATAAGTAACATGCCGTAGTCATGATCTTCAATCGGAAAGTTGAGATTTGATGGAGTTCTTGATCGTGATGATCTTGCTATATCTTGGCTTACTGGTCCAAAAGTATTTCTTCTTGGCATTCTTGCGTGCGCCCTATAAATAGATATGAATCTTGTGAGTTCGGATGATACAATCTATTTATATGGAGATCTTGACGATATGGCATACAGTGGGCGTTTCAAGCCAACGAATCCCGAGAAATACAAAGGCGACCCTACAAAGATTCAGTACAGATCTTTATGGGAGTTAAAAGTTTTTAGACGCTTGGATGTACACCCAGATGTAGTCGAGTGGTCTTCAGAAGAAGTTGTCGTTCCCTATAAGAAACCTCTCGGTAAAGGCAAGACAAGCAGATACTTTCCTGACATCGTCGTAAAAAAGAGAGTAGGCGTGGATAAATACCAGACGGTGATGATTGAGGTGAAACCGGATGCACAGACAAGGCCACCAAATCCTATCAACAAGAATAAGACACCTACTGGCCGAGTGTCAAGAAGATATTTGAACGAAGTGCTCACATTTGGTGTGAATGAAGCAAAGTGGAAAGCTGCTCGAGAGTACTGCGCGCAAAGAGGATGGAGTTTTGAGATCATGACAGAAAAACATATCAAGCCGTTAGGAAAATAAGTTGGCTTCACTCTTTTCAGATATTCTTATCAAGGGAATCAAATCGGGACAAGTGCCTGCTCGTAGTATTGCTGCGAGAGAGTGGTTTCGCAACAAAGCAAAAGACGCTGGTAAAGTTTCTGAAACTGTGGTGTTAAAAAACGATCGCGCACGACTTAAGAATAGAACTGCCGCAGGCAAGATGTATTTCTTTATGTACGATGCGAAGCACAAAAAAACTTTGCCTTACTATGATGCCTTTCCTCTCATTTTTCCAATCGAAAGAACTTCTGACGGTTTCTTTGGTATCAATATGCACTATTTGCCTCTACCCTTACGAGCAAAGCTTATGGATGCACTTTATGACGTCACGAACAACGAAAAATATGACGACACAACAAAACTTCAGCTGTCGTATAGTATTCTGAAGTCAACAGAAAAGTTTCAACTCTTTCGTCCTACATTCAAACGATACTTAAATTCTCAGGTGAGAAGCAGATTCGTAGAGGTGCATTCGACTGAATGGGATATTGCACTGTTTCTAAATACTGAGCAGTTTATCGGTGCTTCGAAAACTAAAGTTTGGGCAGACTCCAGACAATCTATGAAGAAGAAGGGCAAGAGGTAGAGTGTTTAACATATCAGAATTTAAATCGAGAATAGATAAATTTGGCGGGCCAGCCAGAACAAATCTTTTTGAGACAATGATATCTGCTACGAACCGCAGAGGAGAAGTCATTGTCCCGGGCGTCATTACATCTGACGACTTAAGATTCTTCTGTCAAACTGTCTCTATGCCAGGGATTAATCTTGAGACGATGGCATATAAGCCAACTGGTCTGGGCTTTGCAGAATATATGCCTATGAGTGCTACACCTGAAGCACTGAACGGCGTCTTCATGCTGGACAACAACCACAAGATTCTGACATTCTTTCACCGCTGGATTACATCTGTGACGAACGTGAGTGGAAATAGAGGCGGAAACTTTCGTGGGTTGGCTCCAATGCTAATCGAATACAAAGACAACTACTGCGCGTCAGAACTTACTATTCGTCACTTTTCCACACATAACCCATCATCATATTATGAGTGCAGATACGAGAATGTTTACCCGACACAGATAAGCAATATTGATTTGAACTGGGCAGGAGATGGTCCTGCCACCATTACTGTAAACTTCTCGTACAACAGATTGGTGTACTCTGGATTTTACGACATACCATATGAAAACTCTAGTCTCTTCTTAGGCTCAGAAAATTCTCTAGCAAGAAATGGCAACATATCACGAGTCATTCGTGACTTTGACACTCGATCAGTAGACACGTTTTCTTCTGCCTCGTCACTCTCATAAAAGGTTTTATAACATGGGCTTACCAAAAATAACGCAACCGCTCTATTCTTTAACTCTTCCTTCGTCTGGAAAAGAGATTCTGTACAGACCGTTTACCGTAAGAGAAGAAAAGATACTCTTGATTGCACAAGAGGCAAAAGACATTGAGCAATCTATACTTTCTGTCAAGCAGGTGGTAAATAACTGTCTGCAAGACCAGGATATAGATACGATGTCTATGTTTGATCTGGAGTATATTCTCCTATTGATCAGAGCAAAATCTGTAAACAATAACGTAACATTCGCAATTAAAGACCCAGATACTTCTGAAGAAGTAAAGCTGGAATTAAATATAGATGATGTCATAGTAAATAGAAATCCAGACCACACAACTCAGATTCGAGTTGACGACGACTACGTAATCATAATGAGGTATCCTACTATTAACGAGTACCTTCTTCTTATGAAAGATATGAATAATCCCCAAACAGAGTTTCAGATCATGATTAGCTGTATGGATAAACTTATCAAGGGTGATGAAGTCTTAAACTTTAGAGATTTTTCTGAGACAGAAATTAATGACTTTGCTGATGATCTTTCTTCGCCTGCCGTAAAAGAAATTAAGAATTTCTTTAGTACTATGCCTATTCTAAGACATGAAGTTCACTATACGAACAGTGCAAAAACAGAAAAGACATTTGTCATCGAAGGACTCAAAACTTTTTTTTCCTAATGCTGAGTCACTGTGACTTAAAGATCTATTACGAAATGATCTTTCTTCTGGCTCAGCACCATCAATACAGTATCGAAGATCTAGAAAACTTAATACCCTACGAGCGTGATATCTATTATGCAATGTTAATACAGCATCTGAAACGACTACATGAAAGCAAGAAGAATAAAAATGGATGACAAGAAGACGCAGGCAGATATCGCCAACAGTATTAAGAGAGAGGCAAATCATGCTAGGATTGCTGAAGAAAAGAGAAAGCGTGATGAGAACTCCAAGAATAGACGTGACAATAAGCGCGACAGTGACTCTGGCGTAAAAAGACAGGCAGAGCTCATTGATAACATCAAGCGAGAAGGTGAACTCACTCGTAGTGGAGATGATGATTCTCTTCGCTCAGTTTCTGTTGGAGTCGAAAAATTCGGCGAAGTTTTTGCTTCCATGCGAGAAGCAATTACGCGACAGTCGAGCACGCTAATGGACATTGCAGCGTCCGGTTTTAGTATGCTCAAGATAACTGAAGATGCTGAAGAGCGCACAAGATTAAGAGATGAACTTGGCAGAGCGGAAAGAACAGATACGAGCGAACAAAGAGGAGGCAGTGGATCTAGTGGTGATGGTTCGGGTTCCGGTGCCCCGGCAGCAGCCCAGATGGGATTCTTACAGACGCTACTTACGACATTAGGACCTGGGTTCGGTGGCTTTATTGGAGCTGCCTTAGGCGGCGCTGCCTCGCTTCTGTCAGTAAGAGCAATTGGTGGACTGCTACTTCGAGCAATGCCCCTAGCAGTTCTGGCACCATACATCGGTAACTTTGTGTCGACAATTGTCGAAGTGGGATTAAGAGATGCTGGTGCCTCTCCAGAGTTTATTGCATCCATAAGTAATCCCGTGAATAGAGCTGCCATAGGTGGTGCGCTTGGTCTTGTCTTCGGTGCTCGCGGTGCTGCGGTAGGTGCGATGGCAGGACTATTTTCGAGTTTTGGTGAGAATATGCTGGCATCCCTGGGACTCACCGACGGTGACATATCTGATGAAACATGGAGAATACTAGGTGTAGATTTTAATGCATCTACAGTCACACAAGCTATGTCTGGGGCACTAGGTGGTGCATTGATATTACTCGCACCTGCTTTACTAAGACTGAGTGGCGGCTTGCTTCTCGCAGCACTTACAGGACCCGTGGGCTTAGCCGCATTGACTGGTGCTGCACTTGTCGGTAGCGTTGTGTTAGTTGAAGGGTGGCTAGAGAGAAGACAGAATGCTTTCATAGCAGAACTTGAAGAAAGAACTGCAGCAGGATTCGCCGGTCTGGATGCTGTTCAGAATGACCAGGCACCAGGAGTTCTTAGAAGAACAGCACTTGGTATAGGACTTAGCAGAGCAGGCAATGCAGCTGAGGAACTTGAAGTATTCAGACAAACAGTTTCAGGATCTCTCGAAGCAATTACTCCCGACACACCAGTAGAAATGGGTGGTCAGTTCGAATTTAAGATACCCGAAGGAGAAATACTAGAGTCACTGCGGGAATCTTTTTCAAATATCTTAGGTGAGAATCCTAATCTTCAAAGATTGAGTGAAAGTGCATTCGAAGACATAGCATTCTCAGCGGAAGAACTGAGAGTACAGAGCGTTATAGATCTGGTAAATACAGAAAGAGAAAGAAGATCACTCTTCGAGGGTGTTAGCGAGACATATGAGCGCATACGCGATCTGGAAGAACGTAGAACAGACTATATCCAAGAAATCGGAATGGATAATACTTCGTTCACTAGAAATGTTGACAGTGCCCTTGCAGAACAAAGAAGATTCCTTGCGACTCTTTCTACTGACATCGCAGCATTAAGAGGGTCTACCGAAGCAAGAAGTGTCTTCAGCCAGGTAATCCCAGAAGTAGAACCTGCGTTTATATTCCAGCCATCTATGATGGGAGGAGTAAATCCGACTGAGGTTTTGAGTATTCTGGAAGATGCTCTGCTAAGTCAAAGCGACGTCGCACCCATCATTGTTACGAGTGCTCCTACTATAGCTCCAGTACAGAACACTGTCCGAGGTGCTACGACTTATAATAATCAGAGAATCACATCAATCGGTGCCGGTCATGGACGAGGATCCGGTATGGCAGGATTCGCAAACTAATTCAGAGTTTGCGAATGTCAATTTCTTTCCGTAGTGCAATCATGTCTTTCGGATTCTTGAAAAAGATCCGAAGCCTTGTCTTTGCTACGTTATAGATCGCAAGCAGATGCTTATCAGAAAAAGTCTTGAATGACTCTTTTAGTAGTGCAGATTCTTTCATGTTTCTTCCTTATAGGTTTTCAATTAATTTCTCATAGTCATGTCTCAGGTCTTCTAATGTCGGCGGTCTTGTAGTTTGATGTGTATCTGAATTTTTACATGGACTAAATCTACTGTGATGCCAAAGACATTTAGGACAGATTTCAGTTCTTTCTCTTACATAATCCGTAAAAGTCTCCATCAGGTTGTATCCTTCTATCTGATTAGAGTTAAGCTGCGCGGATAAGTGACAAAATATCATTGCGCTGTTGCAGTCGTACTTCTTCTCCGTAAGCACCACCCGCATCAATAGCGTTGTATGCAGCCCAACCTGCGGTGCCGGCATCAGTAACGGCATAGGCAGCATATGCTGCCGCTAGGGAAGCATATCCTGCGACGGGGTCTGTAAACTCGAAAATATTTTCTGCGGTAAAACCGGCAGCACCAGCCAAGTCAGACGACCAATCTTTTCCATTTGCCAGTAAATTCATTCCTGCGATAATAGGATCAATGGTTGCTTGGACCGTATCTATAACTTTAGGCATCGACCTTAGCGCAGATGAAAGAAAAATCCAAGATACGAGAGTCAGATCTTTGCCGTCTCTTTCAATTGCATCGCCGACCTCTAGCGCAAATGTAACTTTGTCGATCTTACTTGGCTGTGACTCAAAAATTGCTTCCAGTATACGAGCCAGAACTTCAGGAATACCGTATTCTGTTTCCAGAAGTTTCGTGTCACCAGTTTTAACCTGACAACCAATAAAACAAGCCTTTTGTGACTTAGGGTTATAGTAATAACAATTACCACCGTCGAGTAAATCAGAAGCGGCATGGAATTCGATATTACCACGAAATTGTGCAATATTGCGTGTGAGCATAGCGACCATAATGTAATCCTTTAGGTTGAGTTAAGCAGCGGCTATTAGCGAAAGCAATGTATCCCGCTGGCGAAGTCGGGTGGCGGTATAGGAGGCACCTGCGGCAATGGTACGCGCAGCATTGGCGACACAGTCGGCAGCATAGGGTACATCTACATCAGGATGTGTACCGCGACAGGCAAGGACGGCGGCGGTGGCATGAGAGGCAGCATATGATGCATAGGATCCATCAGCCTTGGTATAGGCAGCATTAGCGCAATTAACGGAATAAATAGCATTAACGTCATCGGTCCATTCTTGACCGTTAGACAGCAAATCCATACCTAGAATTACTGTATCTATGACCGCCTGCACCACATCGGTTGTCTTGGGTAGTAACCGTAATTCAGATGAAAGAAACCCACACGGTTCAAATCTTTTCCATCGCGGGCAACGGCATCAGGCAGCGCGGCAAAAAACGCCTTACCCTCTTCTTTAGGCAGCGCCTCGAAGATATTTTCCGCAAGTCTTAAAACAGCAAGTGGCAGGCCAAAGCGCTCAAAAGCTGGTCCAGGGTCATCTGAGTGTGACAGACACCCTATAAAGCAGCCAGTACCACCAACAGCATTTTCATTAGGAGTCCAATAAGATTCTCGCACTAGAGCATCAGCCGCGATGTGTGCGGTAACTTCGGCTCGTAGAATGTCGGTGTTGCGTGTCAGTATGGTGACCATGGCGTTTCCTTGCTTGGTTAAAGATTACGATGCATTTATTCGGGTCGATAAAAATAACAGTACCCGCTCATTTACTAGCCCTACTCACAGTACCACCGCGCGATGCCCGTATTTATATTTGTGCCGCTTTCGGTAAACGATCCGGGAGGCAGGTCTTTCCATTTATCCCAACCCCGACCCGGTTCGATATAGCCATGATCGGTCAGAGCCGTGATCGGAAGGATGGCGTAAAGAACTCCACCCGGCTTCAGGAATTTCAGGGCGTGCTCGACGTGCTTCTGATAATGCTTACCGTAAAAGGGAGGGTTCATCAGCACCATATCAAAGTCGGCGGTCGGTGTGACTTGCAGAAAATTGGCAACCTGGACCGCATATCCTTTCGCCTTTGCGGCGTCGGCCCGACACACGCTGACCTCGACTCCGACGATCCGTAGGTCGTCGATGTTCCGGCGACCTGCGAACCGCTTTACGGCGTCCATGATTGCCCCGTCACCACAAGACGGTTCAAGGATCCTCATACCTGTCCGCGGTTCGGCTCGATCAACTAACAAATCGGCGGCCTGGGCGGGTGTGCGGTAGAATTGTAGGTCACGGGCCACAGCGGTCGATGCTGCACGCTCAGGTCGCGCTTCTGGGCAGTCAGGTAATACTTCACCGTAGTATTCGGCCAGCGCCTCGTTCACCAACTTCAACATGTCCGACCCGAAAAACAAATGCCCGTTGCCGTTGGCAAACCGCTTCAGCCAAACGTCGCCCAGGGCGCCCTCAACGGTATCACCCAGCACCTCGTTGCGTGGGGCGCGGCCCTCAGTCGTGTCAGGTTCAACAACCGCCCTGACCCTCCCACCTGACAGCATGTCGCTAAACTGCCCGTGGGTCAGATGGGGCATACCGTTATAAACGCAAAGCGCGTTTAACATGTCACGCAATCGCGCAGTACCATATCCTCCGCGCCATGAGTCGGTGACACTGGACAATATGACACGTTTGGGGAGACCCTTGACGCCAATCTTCATACGGTCATGGCTCTTGAAGGATTGGTCCAGTTCTCCAAACGCCTCGGCCAAACCACGCAAGATGTGCCCGCGTGGGTCGCTGATATATTTACCAAACGTGGCCCTGATATTGTCCAGCGTGAACGGTGCGGGTGACTTGAAAGCCGTCTCGAACTGGGACCGGTCGGACGCAGGGGCAATCTTGTCGAGGTTCAGTCCGTGATAGACGTGCTTCCACGCTGATTCCAAAAGGTTACTGGCGAGGGCATGCTCCTGTAGGCTTGGCGAGGACCGGTGAAAGATCGAACCCACATACTGCCCACCGATACAGGCAGCCATTTCAGCCGCGGCGACGGATCGCTTGAAATCTTCAACGGTCGCCGGGATGGCCGCGACCTTGGCGTCATATTCATCCACAATGTCAGACAGGCGGCGCAGGTTGGC
>Ga0136588_1000818_pt1 | contig 10911 bp, 6 predicted proteins | sample AntRauMFilla1564_FD_104782 | JGI IMG/M metagenome (GOLD analysis project Ga0136588, IMG submission 104782) | Saline lake microbial communities from Rauer Islands, Antarctica - Metagenome Filla 1 #564 | ecosystem: Environmental > Aquatic > Non-marine Saline and Alkaline > Saline | place... | reverse complement strand
GGCGATCAAAACGCCCTGCAAATTTCGGAAAACATCAATAAATATTTAGACGAAAAGCGCGCAGAGTTTCCAAACAATATTACCGCAGACAGTTGGGGGGACAGTTCGTTTTATTTGGCTGATCGCTTAAGTATGATGATAAAAAACATGCTTATGGGCGCTTTTTTAGTCTTTTGTGTGTTAACTATTTTCTTGCGACTCAAACTTGCGTTTTGGGTAATGGTTGGACTGCCGGTGTGCTTTTTGGGAGCGCTTATGTTTATGCCCATGCAAGGAATAGGCGTCTCTATAAATCTACTCAGTTTATTCGGCTTTATACTCGTGCTAGGAATAGTGGTAGACGACGCGATTATAATGGGAGAATCGGCCTATACTGAAATAGACAGGAAAGGTCACAGTATAGACAATGTGATACGCGGCGTAAAACGAGTGGCAATGCCGGCTACCTTTGGCGTACTTACCACGATAGCTGCTTTTTCACCCATGCTGATGGTCAGCGGCACCTTTGGCGTTATCTGGAAAACCATTGGCATGGTGGTAATTTTGTGCTTGATTTTCTCACTGGTGGAATCAAAGTTGATCTTGCCTGCGCATTTGGCGCATATGAAAATTCGTCCCTATAACCCTCGTACAGCCAACTTTTTACAGCGCCTGCGTGTGCGTATAAATAAGCGCTTAAATAGCTTTATTAAAAATAGCTACGGGCCATTTTTGCTCAAGTGTGTGCGTAATAGATACACCACGCTAGCGTCTTTTATTGGCATTTTTATTTTGACCATCGGCCTGTTTGCAGGTGGATTTGTGCGTTTTGTGTTTTTTCCAACCATACCGTCTGACTTCATCATTGCGTCGGTAGAAATGGAACCCGGTTCATCCATTAATCAGCGAGATACCGCAATACAAGAGCTTTTATTCTCAGCTGAGCAAATGAATCAACAGATTATAGAGGATACCGGTTCGCCTGTTATCAAACATTCTTTAGCGTTTGATAATGGACCGCTGTCGGGTCAAATATTCATTGAATTGACCAAAGGCGAAACAAGAGATTTAAGCGATACCAAGATAAAAGACGTTTGGCGCGAGTTCTTACAAGAAATACCCGGCGTACGTTCCTTAGACATTAGTAGTCCTGGAGGCCCCGGCGGCGGCTCTGATCTAGACTTTGAGTTTAGCTCCAATAACATAGACCAGTTAAAAGCCATCAGCGAGGAGTTGACGCAATATTTAGAAGCCTACACCGGCGTGACCGAGGTTAACGACTCTTTCAGCGGTGGCAGCGACGAAATCCAGCTTGAAGTAAAGCCGCAGGCTGAAGCTATAGGGATTAGTTTGTCGCAGCTTGCTCAGCAAGTAAGATACGGTTTTTTTGGTGCTGAAGCGCAGCGTATTCAGCGCGACGATGAGGAAGTGCGCGTAATGGTACGCTACCCCCAAGAAGAGCGTAATTCGGTCGGAAATCTTGAAAATATGCTAGTGCGCGCGCCTAACGGCGACAACATTCCTTTTAGCCAAGTTGCCAATGTGACGCTAGCACAAGGCTATTCTAGCATTGTGCGCGTGGACGGTTCGCGCTCCATCACTGTTTCTGGCAAGGTAAACAAAGATGTAGTTGATCCAGGCGAAGTAGCGCGTGATGTGATGAGCAACTTTATTCCGGAGTTGCTTGAGCGTTATCCGGATGTTAGCTCTAAACTACAAGGCACCTCGCGCGAACAGAGTGAAGCGATGGCGTCGCTTGCGCAAGGTTTCCTGTTTGCTTTGTTGGCTATTTACGCGCTCATGGCTATTCCACTTAAATCTTATTCCCAGCCTTTAATTATTATGTCAGTCATTCCTTTTGGCCTTATTGGGGCAATAGTCGGGCACATGATCTTGTTTAAGGCGGTAAGCGTGCTGTCAATTTGCGGTATTATTGCGCTTTCAGGGGTGGTGGTGAACGATTCTCTTATTATGGTCGATTTTGTGAATCGTGCACGCAAAGAAGGTCGCTCGCTAATGGAATCTGTGTTAGCCGCGGGAACGGAACGATTTAGAGCCATTGTGTTAACCTCATTAACCACGTTTATGGGCCTAATGCCAATCGTGTTCGAACGCAGTTTACAGGCACAAATTGTTATTCCGATGGCCATATCTTTGGCATTTGGTATTTTGTTCGCCACGGTAATCACGCTACTATTGGTGCCCTCACTTTACTTGGTACTAGACGATATTAAGGGTATATTTAGAGATGAAGAGCAAGATGCGCCCGCTAAGCTCGTACAGCAAGATGAGGGTGCTAAATAATAGCAGGCATTAACAGCGCTTAATTTGAGCGATTTTAATTTTAAAAAACCATCGACTAGGTACTTATACTGTTATTGGGAAATAGCATGGGGTCTCCTAGTTTCTTCGAAAGTCTAACAGGCAATGACAGCCGGTAAAAAAAGGAAGAGGAATGATGCACAGGTCAGTTAATTTTAATTATCTAAAGGCACAGCCTAAGTCAGCAATTTTACGAATGAACACGCTTGCGTTTATTATAGTTTTTCTGGGTGTGCAGGCATCAAGTGCAGTGGCTCAAAATGGCACTGTTGACAAAGAATTTGCTCAAAGCTTTGCACAAAGTGATGTTTCTGGCGCTGCTATTATCGCTCAAGAAAACAAAGCCCTTACAGGCTTAGCGCATCCTCACTTTCAGCCTGAAGATATTTTCGAACTTGAAGTGGCCAGCGACCCTCAAGTGTCACCTAATGGCAAACAAATTGCCTATGTGCGTCGGTCAAACGATATTATGGATGACACCACACGTTCAAGCATTTGGATAGTGGACGTTTCGGGTGAGAACCACCGACCTGTGGTATCGTCTCAAAAAAATCACTATTCACCGCGCTGGTCCCCCGATGGCAAAAGACTCGCCTACGTATCTACCGCTGAAGGAGCACCACAGTTATATGTGCGCTGGATGGACACCGGTCAAACAGCTTTAGTGACTAACGTAGCATCTTCGTTGTCGTCTATTGCATGGTCGCGAGATGGCAAAACAATTGCTTTTAGCATGAGTGTAGCTTCGGATGAAAAACCGTTCAGCGTAAAAATGCCAGCAAAACCCAAAGGAGCAAATTGGGCTGATTCTTTTCAATATATTACCAAAGCGCGCTATCAAGCAGACGGTCGCGGCGTGCTTGAACCTGCTTATACTCAAATCTTTATAGTACCTAGTGATGGCGGCTCCGCTAGGCAGTTATCTACGGGAAACTTCCATCATAGCGGCACGTTGAGCTGGGGCGCTGACAATGAGCATCTTTATTTTTCTGCAAACCGCTCTCAAAATTGGGAGTATGAGCCAAACGAATCAGACATATATTCAATAGATATGAGCGGCGCGCTGCAGCAAATAAGCAACGCTCCTGGTCTTGAAAACAATCCGGTTGTATCCCCTAATGGTAAGTTTATAGCTTATTCAAAGCGCGATGATAAAAACCTTGCCTATCGCAATCGCTATTTACACGTAATGGATATTAACGGTAAAAACGACAAAAATTTATCAGCAAGCGTTGACAACGCCGTGTCTAATTTTCATTGGAAAGGCAACGCCGGTATTTACTATCAACAAATGGTCAGAGGCGTCACCCAAATTGACTATGTGACATTAGCCGGTGCCAAGCACAGCAATATTACTACTGGATTAGGCGGTGTATCGCTTGGTCGTCCCTATACAAGTGGTACTTTTGACTACGCTGACGCTACGTTTGCTTTCACCAAAGGGCGTCATGATAGACCAGCTGATATATTTGTGCAGCAAGGCAGTAAACAGGCGCAGCTTACGCAATTAAACGAAGACTTGTTTGGTCACAAAACCTTAGGCGCCATTGAAGAGTTTACCTATAATTCGTCTATAGATGGGGAAGAAATACACGGCTGGTATATTTTACCGCCAGACTATGATGCCAGCAAAAAGTATCCGTTAATTATTGAAATCCACGGCGGACCGCATTTAGCCTATGGACCGCATTTTACGGCAGAATTACAGCGTATGGCGGCAGAAGGTTATATTGTTTTTTACAATAATCACCGCGGCAGCTCTGGCTATGGAGAGCGCTTTGCCCTTTTATTGCAAAACAAATATTCGTCCAAATACGACTTTGCCGACCATATGTCAGGAATAGACGCTTTAATAGAAAAAGGCTTGGTGAATGAAGAGCGGCTTTACATAACTGGCGGCTCTGCAGGTGGCATTGCCACCGCCTATGCCATTGGGCTAACAGATCGTTTTAAAGCGGCTGTAGTGGCTAAACCCGTCATTAACTGGCTGTCCAAAGTGCTTACCGCAGACAGCGGTTTGTCGCAAATTCCGAACCAGTTTCCAGGCATGCCATGGGAAGAGTTTGAGCATTATTGGGAGCGTTCGCCGCTCTCACTCGTGGGTAATGTGACCACACCCACCATGCTCATTACTGGGGTAGACGACAAACGCACGCCGATGTCAGAGACCGTGCAGTATTATCAGGCTTTAAAACTGCTAAAAGTAGACACCGTGCTTGTAAAAGTGCCGGGGGCATCACACGCCATTGCTAATCGCCCATCTCATTTAGTTGGTAAGATAGAGAATATTTTGGCGTGGTTTGAAAAGTACGAATAGAGATAAGCTGTCTGCAAGGTGTGGCTCATAGAACGAAGTGAAACTTTGGAACACACCTTGGGAGACAATTAATTGAGCAGTAAAGCGACCACATGATCCAAGTTTCTGCCAATTGCGGCGCGATTCTTATAAACAACAATAGGCCGCTCTAGTAGTCTTGGATACTTTGCAATAGCGGCTAAAACATCATCATCTTTAGAGGTTTCAGATAAACCGGCTTTCGAGAATTCATCCTCTTGGTCTCTTATCATTTGGTGCGCTGACAGGATATCTAACTTCCTATATATATCTTCTAATTCAGGTTTAGATAGCGGATTTTTAATATACTCAATGACCTCTACCTCTTCTACCTGTTCGCGCACAAGGGCTAATGTTTGACGGCTTTTCGAGCATTTCGGGTTGTGATAGAAAACTGCTGTAGACATTATATGATCCTATTTTATAAAGTTTAACTGCGAGTGGAACATACATACGCTGCGCTTGCTACTATTATAGTTACTGTCTTGATGAACCCTTTCACATTTTCAAACGAAGTTAAAGTTTTAAGAGCTCAATATATTGACGCACCAAACCCCAATAATGGGTCAGGTTCATTTAGCTCGTTGAAACAGTTTTACCTATTTGTAATAATGTAGATATTACTTTTCCTTCATCTTAAGAATCAACTAGCCGAAGCTTTATACACTTTATCCTTGTACTCCTTGGGCGTTAGCGACGTCAATCTTTTAAACAGACGCGTGAATGAGCTGTTGTCGTCATAGCCAACCGCGCTAGATAAAGACTTAATGTTAGTTTCCCCAATTTCCAGCAATCGCTTTGCTTGTTCAATACGAACAGCTTGAATGTAGGCCAATGGCCGCATGCTTACACTCGCTTGAAAGCGTCGGTTTAGGGTACGTGGAATAAGATTAAAGTCAGAGCACAAGCTAGATACGCTAATGGGATCGCAGAAATTGTCTTCTATATAATCTTGCACTTGGCGCACAAGCGCGTCTGAGTGGCTTTTATACAAATTCACATTGGCGTATAAACTCTGATTCCGCCTACGTGAATCAATGACTTGCGTTTTCGCTACTTGACCAGCAATGTCACGTCCGCAATAGCGCTCAATTAACAGCAAGCCCAAATCATAAAATGCGCTGCCGCCTGCTGCGCAAAATATATTGTCGTGTTGAGTAACAAGTTTTGAAGGCGTTAATAGCACCAGCGGAAAGTCTTGTTTAAATTTTTCTGCGTATCCCCAATGGGTAGTGGCTTCTTTGTTGTTGAGCAGTCCCGCCTTAGCCAGTAAAAATGCGCCGCTGCAGTTACTTGCAATATCTACCCCTTGTTTTGACAATCTAATAATATGTGGTAATAAGGCTTGGGTATTGGACAGTACTTTTTCTATAGAGTCGCCAATGGTTGGAATTAACAATAAGTCGCAGTGTTTTACGTTGGCTAAATCGCAGTGAGCAGAAATGCTAAGCCTATTGCTGCAGGTGAAATTTTGTTTATATAGACTGGCTATTTGAACATTGAATCGAGGCTCTACGGGCTCGTTTACAAAGCGCTGCCAGCTTACGCCCGTAAACGAAAATAAATCGAGAGCACCGGCAAGTGCGCTGCCTAATACACCGTCAAAACCTACGATAACGACCTGCAAAGGTTTAAAGTAGGGCATACAACTTCTCCAATTTATGTGGTGGTCATTTAAGTATCAACAGGCATTTTATGTACTTATCATTCCCGCGAATAGATGTCACTTATAGCCTCTATTATGTCATATATGACAATATATACGAGTGCTGAAGTAGACTAATATAGTGTTAATTAAATGTTACGAATATTAATCCTGCTTATGTAGACCACAGCATTCCAGCATTACAGGCGTAAAGCTACTTTACTAAAGCATCAACTGCGTGGTTGATGTTCTGCATTACGTTTAATGACAACATGATAAATCACAATAGAAGAGATACATTATGGCGACCGACACACTAATACACGATTTTGAACTTCCTTTTCAACTTTATGATGTGCTTAACACCGAATCTTTGTGTGAGCATGCACGTTTTTCAGAGCACAGCAGAGAAACCTTCGATGCGGTTATAGACACCGCAAACAAAATGGCCACCAATTTATTCCTACCGCACAATCATATCGCTGATAAAAACGAGCCTAAGTTTGACGGTAAAAAAGTCAGCATGATTGACGATGTAAAAATTGCCTTTGACGCATTTAGAGAGTCTGGTTTTATCGCAGGGCGTTACAGTTTTGAAGACGGCGGCATGCAGTTGCCTGAAACAGTGATGACAGCAGTATCTGGCTACTTCATGGCGGCTAACCCGTCTACAACTGCCTACCCATTTTTAACCGCAGCGGCCATAAACGTCATTTCACACTTCGCCAACGACAGCATAAAAGACGCGTTTATGCCCAGAATGCTAACCGGCGACTTTACCGGTACTATGGCATTAACCGAACCCCATGCAGGCTCATCATTAGCCGATATTCATACCACAGCAACGCTTCAGCAAGACGGCAGCTACCGAGTAAAAGGCAGCAAAATCTATATATCGGGCGGGGATCACGAGTTATCTGACAACATCGTGCACCTCGTGCTAGCTAAGATCCCCGGCGGCCCAGCAGGTGTTAAAGGAATTTCCTTACTTGCCGTGCCTAAATACCGACTCAATGATGACAATTCAGTGGGCGATCGTAACGACGTGCAGTTAGCGGGATTACTACACAAACTTGGTTACCGAGGTACAAGCTCTGCCGCACTAACATTTGGTGAAAATGACGACTGCTATGGTTATTTAATAGGCGAACCTCATTTTGGCTTGCGCTACATGTTTATGATGATGAATGAAGCCCGCATAGGTGTAGGCTTTGGTGCCGCGATGATTGGCTACCGCGGATTCCAGTATTCACTCGACTTCGCTAAGGACAGAACTCAAGGCAGAGTGGCGCCCAATAATAAACCCGATGATGCCGCAGCACCGATTATTTTGCATGGCGACGTAAAACGCATGCTGCTGGCACAAAAGGCCTATAGCGAAGGCGGAATGTCGCTGTGCTTATACGGTTCTAACTTAATTGATCGCATTAATACCTGTATTGATGCCACCGAAAAACGAGATTTAACTGAACTCCTAGACTTGTTAACTCCTGTGTTAAAAGCATGGCCTTCAGAATATGGGCCAAAAGCAAACGATTTAGGCATACAGGTGCTGGGAGGCTCAGGCTATACCCGAGAATATTATTCAGAGCAGTTTTGGCGCGACAACCGTTTAAACCCCATACATGAGGGCACTAACGGCATTCAGGCCTTAGACTTGATCTTTAGAAAACTATGGCAAAATAAAAGTCATGGCCTTAGAGTACTTAAGTCAGAGGTGGAAAAAGACTTGCACGCCATTACTACCCCCGAAACAGCGCTGATGGCGAAAAAACTCAGTCCTTATTTAGGTCAATTGCACGAAACAGTGGTGCATTTGAGCGAAGTAATGCAAACCGAAAAGGCCGCTACCTTGAGTGCTAACGCCCAAGCGATGATGAATATTTTCGCCACCGTCGTAGTAAGTTGGATATGGATAAGGCAGGCCAGTGCGGCTGAAAAACTACTTGAACAAAGCAGTGATACCCAAAAACAGGATTTTTATAAAGGTAAAGTGCAGGCCGCTAAGTACTTTATTTCGTGGGAACTGCCCACCATTTTACGCGACATCCAGTTATTAAAAGACAGCGACGACGTATGCACAAATGTGCAACCCTCATGGTTTTAAAAGGAGCAAATAACAATGATTAATAAACAATGGCGTTTAAAAGCCCGCCCATTTGGCGAACCCACCGCAGACACATGGGACTACACCGAAAACGAAGTGCCAAGTATCGAAAAAGGCCAAATGCTGATAAAGATTGAGTATGTGTCACTCGATCCCGCTATGCGCGGATGGTTAAACGACTCAAAATCATACATTGAACCGGTGCAAATTGGTGATGTAATGCGTGCAGGTACCGTGGGCATAGTAGTAGAAAGCCAGCATGATAAATATAAAAAAGGTGATTATGTATGCGGTCATAACGGCGTGCAAACTTACGCCATTAGCGATGGCACTGGGCTATACAAAATAGATCCATCATTAGCGCCATTGTCTTATTATTTAGGCGTATTAGGTATGCCCGGTATGACCGGTTATTTTGGCCTATTAAAAACCGGTGAACCAAAAGCAGACGAGACCGTTGTGGTATCAGGTGCGGCGGGCGCGGTAGGCGGATTGGTTGGCCAAATAGCGAAAATTAAAGGCTGCCGCGTGGTGGGTATTGCTGGCGGTAAAGAAAAATGTCAATTTCTGGTAGACGAGTTAGGCTTTGATGCCGCCATTGATTATAAAAATGAGAATGTCAAAAAGGCGCTTAGGCAGACATGCCCTAAAGGCGTAGATGTCTACTTTGATAATGTAGGCGGCGATATTTTAGACGATGTGCTAACGCATATTAATAAGCATGCCCGCATCGTAATTTGTGGCGCTATTAGCCAATATAACAATACTACACCGGTTAAAGGTCCGTCTAATTATCTGTCGTTGCTAGTTAATCGCGCCCGCATGGAAGGCATAGTTGTATTTGATAACGTCAAAGAATACCCTACCGCCATGAAAGACATTGCCAGCTGGATTAAAAGTGGCGACATGAAAGTGAAAGACCATATTGTAGAAGGTATAGAAACCTTTCCAGATACATTAATGATGCTGTTCAAAGGTGAAAACTTTGGCAAGCTTGTTATGAAAGTAGGGGAGTAAACTATGCAAATTCCTACGAATGTCGCTAACGTTGAAAACAGGCGCATAATCATTACTGGCGGCGCGTCAGGCATTGGCGCGGCAAGTGCAAAGGTATTGGCAAGCAGAGGCGCTAAAGTCATCATTGCGGACAGATCTGTCGCGGCCGGCGAAGAGATCGCTGCGCAAGCAAAGCTAGACGGGCAGCATATTGAATTTCACGAAGTGGATGTTACTAGTGCAGATTCAGTGCGTGCGCTATTTGCTTTTGCGATGACGTCTCTTGGCGGCCTTGATGTGGTCATTAACAATGCTGGCATAGACCATGACCCAGCGCCTATGCATGAATTGAGCGACGACGCTTTTGACAGCAACATAGCGGTAAACCTTAAAGGTGTTTGGCACTGCATGCGCGCGGCCATTACCTGTATGGCGGGTAAAGGGCCAGGCCATATTATTAATGTTGCCTCTATTGCTGGCCTGCGTTCTTCACCCGGTATTTCAGCCTACAGCGCTTCAAAGCACGGCGTAATGGGTTTAACTAAAACCGCGGCTATTGAATATGCAAAAATTGGCCTGCGCTTTAATGCAGTATGCCCAAGCTTTATCGACACGCCTATGGTGCAAAACACCCTTGCTAAACTTGATGAGCGTTCACAAAAGCTAATAGTGAAGGCAAGCCCCTTAAAGCGTTTAGGCAAGGTAGAAGAAGTCGCCAACGCGATTGCGTGGCTTTCATCTGATGAGAGCACCTTTATGAATGGTCATGCATTTACTTTAGACGGCGGCATGCAGGCATAATAATTTGCAGGTGCGCTTAAGCACCGCTAGGAGAGGAAGTATGAAAGATTTATTCGACTTAACAGGCAAAGTTGCATTAGTAACGGGCGCTAGTCGCGGCATTGGCGAGTCAATTGCTAGGCTGTTAGCCTCTAAAGGGGCTCACGTAATTGTGTCGAGCCGCAAAATTGAAGCCTGCCAAGCGGTTGCCGACAGTATTATCGCTGATGGCGGCAACGCTAGCGCCGTGGCTTGTCACGTGGGTGAAATGGCGCAAATAGATGCCGCCTTTGCACATATTAAAGAGAAGTTTGGGCGCTTAGATATATTGGTTAATAATGCTGCTGCTAACCCGTATTTTGGCCATATACTGGATACCGACTTAGCCGCCTATAGTAAAACGGTAGACGTTAACATTCGCGGTTATTTCTTTATGTCGGTTGCTGCTGGTAACATGATGAAAGAACAAGGTGGTGGTGTCATTTTAAACACCGCATCGGTAAACGGTATTCGTCCCGGCGAAATGCAGGGAATTTACTCTATTACAAAAGCGGCGGTTATCAGTATGACGCAGTCTTTTGCCAAAGAATGCGGTCGCTTAAACATAAGAGTAAATGCGCTACTACCGGGCTTGACTGACACAAAGTTTGCGTCGGCCTTAACCACCAACGATGACATTTTAAAAACTGCGCTAAAGGTCATTCCGCTTGGTCGCGTTGCCCACCCTGACGAAATGGCAGGCACAGT
>Ga0136588_1000816_pt1 | contig 10924 bp, 10 predicted proteins | sample AntRauMFilla1564_FD_104782 | JGI IMG/M metagenome (GOLD analysis project Ga0136588, IMG submission 104782) | Saline lake microbial communities from Rauer Islands, Antarctica - Metagenome Filla 1 #564 | ecosystem: Environmental > Aquatic > Non-marine Saline and Alkaline > Saline | place... | reverse complement strand
ATCTGTCACCAGAGACCACTGAGAGAATACGATTGGTTCTTTTGTTTCTGGATGTCGTAAATCAAGAGCGTCACCGACGACAATATTTCGGTCTAATACAAAGCGTATAGTGTCTCGCAACTGTTCTTTACTGCGTTTCTTATACTCTGCGGTATAGAGGTCGTCAAACATCGTATATAGACGACTGCGGCACTCAGTTGCGTTGTCTGCCAATATTTCTACTCCATATATACTACCGACCGCTATGACAGACATCCGTTCAAATTCAGTTTGACTGCGCCCATAGACTTTTTGTACTCGGGCTAGTTTTTGTTCAAGAACAGGTAGTAAGAAATTACCAGTACCACAAGCAGGCTCTAGGAAACGTGATTCGATACGTTCAGTTTCATGACCAACCAAACCAAGCATGGCGTACACCTCACGCTCATTAGTAAGCACTTCCCCATGATCTCGCACTCTATCCTTAGATTTCACTTGCATTGTACTAAGATATTACCATTTACAGGGCTACATCTCAATTTTACCTACTTATAAAATGTGCTGTAAAGCAGGGTATCATTTCAAAATATCGCTTGTAATCTCGTTTAGTTGGGTTGGGTTTTGTTTTAGATTCACTTCGACGACGGACAGATTGATGCCTCCTGCTTCTACCTCCTCTCGTTCTAATGTAGAAATAATGTTACCAAACCAAATGAAGTCCTGGGACCAGCTTTTTAAACTCAACAGGTGGTGTGAGTTATATAAAAGAAACAATAACTGCTGCAGTCACAAAGAGGAATATCGTATATAAAACCCACTTACCGCTTGATACAGCAGACTGCTTCCAAGTCTTGAGTTCTGTGTCTTCAGTTAGTGTGTGTACTGTTTCAAATTGATCAGACACTTCCTCAACCTCTGGCTTTTCATGCTTGATCATCCAGGTGATAACCAAAAACATGGACCCGAAGAACAGGAAGATGCCGTATATACCAATAGCCCATTCGCTGTCTGTATAAAAAAGGATTGGAATTGAGACCAGAAACATTGCCAAAAGAGCCAGTCCAAACTTGAGGTAATTTTTTATGATGTAGAAACACACCCGATTGAAGTCATGGAGTGCCCAGTTGAGATAGTGAAGGAAGGTTTTCATTTATTTAACTTATGATAGTTCTTGCTAGAGGTGGTCTGATCATGACATTGTTTACATAATGGAGCGCCATTACTAATATCCCATAATTCCTTACACTCGTATGCATCGATAACATTTCTTAGGTTGTTTCTTCTTACAATAGAATAAAAAGATTTATGTCTATGATCAACCTCGATTGCCTTAATGGAGCCACAGACGGAACAGGTACTGTCATATTTTTTAAGTACATCATCTCTCCACTTTATGTACTCTGGCATTTTTTCAATCAGTTTCCTTAATTCAAAGTATTCTTGTATCTGCTGTTTTTTTTCGTAGTCAGAAAATATTATATTTAAATCATGGTTTATCTGTTTTCTTTGCAAAAGTAGCTTGCTTTTTAATTTACGCTTCTCAAAAAATCCGAGTCCTGATTGCTTACATACATCACATAAGTGTGCATTTAGGTCATTTTCCAGTCCGTAGAGTTGTTGCATTTCTGCATTTAAACACTTTCTGTCCTCACAGTTAATACACACAGATGAGGTGGATACGTGTAATGTTGTCGATGGTCTAGTGTCACATTTACAATGTCCCGTCACTTTATTTAAAAGAGTAAGACATCTAGGACATTCTGAACGACCTTGTATTGTGGTTGGAATTTTAAACATACTTTGTTGTCCTGAGTAGGTACAACAAAGCCCACAACCAGGAAAGCCGAAGCTTCTAGTCGAGTTTCCCCGACCAACGATAGACACGCCCTGATTATGGGTTCTCTTGTGTCTATCGTTTGTCGACCATGTCCACATCATCACGACGTGGAGTTAGGTCATTGATATTTAGTTGTCCAGACATTGTACTCCACTGTAATCTTAGTAGCAATAAAAAAGCCTTGTATCCATTTAAGGAAACAAGGCTTAATTATTTATTCTTTTAAGTTGTTAATTAGCTGCGAGACTTCAAACTTACTCATTTGCGGTAGCTGTATCAGTAGCTCATTTTGTTCATCACTTGGTAGGGTCTCAATTAAGTTCTTGAGGTATTTAACCTGCTTCTCTGATGGTTGGTGTTCTGCTTGAATAGATCCCTTTGGACTATTTGCTACTGCCGACTCATTGTCATCGGTAGCAAAAACAGTAGACAACCTACTCGCCCTCGCTACACAATCAATCAGGCTAGCATTACGGGCATAGAGGATTGCCTTTTGCACATATCGCCCGGTCTGGTAGCTAACAAAAGACAGTCCTCTCCCCTCTGATATACATCTTCCTTGTGCATCAAACAGCCTGCAAGTATACGCCACCACCACTGAGTTTTGACGCTTGAATAATGACATGGATGCGGCATCCCGAGTAAAGGTAGCCTTGAGTCCATAATCCCCCTCAAACTGACTTATAACGCTTTCTACGGCCTCTTGAGCTGGATGTGAATGGTAATTATGTGAGTCCTCAGTCTGTGACGATGAGTAGGTCCGTCTTGGGTATGTAGTTGTGTTCATAATTATTTTGTTGCTAGTTCCACCTGACGCTTATGGAATAAATTAACGCTTCTTCGGACCTTGTGATTAATATTGCCGTTCTCATCCTCTGACTCAATAAAGGTCACGGACTTAATGGCTTTTTCTCCTTTCTTGATCTTGTACCCCGCAGCAAACCAGACGGTGGCAGTGCAGCAATCATGGAATGGGTCAAAGCCCTTGGCCTCCTTGCTGCCCCAACGGTCTTTAATCTGCTCTCGTACCATCTCTAAGGTCTTTTCAGAACCACGGTAGGTACTGGTAGGTCGGTTGTCTAATACATCGGCTGGTGTTCTCATATTCTTTTGCGTTAGTGCCGTACTGAGTTAAAGAGTACAAAGTAGTGTGGCTATATAAATCACTGCTTCATATCTCAAGTCATAAGAACCAAATGAGTGAGGGGGTATGGGTGGGGGTTGTTTGTTTTCTCTTTGGTATATCAGACACTGGGTAAGTAAGGGGACCGCTCGCACTTTTTAGTCATGGGGTGGTTTAGGAATTATTTTGAAATGAAAAGTCGAGGGGGCCTAAAAAAATCCGCCAAAAATTTCAAACTGAAGGACTCTTGTAGAATGGGGACATGGCTTGGACTCCCCCAATCAATCGCAAGGACCGGAAGCACTTATTTACTGAGAAGCGGTTTTATTCGTTGTTGGCTAAAGAGTGTCCACACATCACTAAAGATGAGGCCTTTTTGTTGTATATCGGAATGGTAAAGCTAGTAGAGCAGGAATTACGACGCAACAAGGTGGTGAGGCTTCCCCATCTTGGAGATTTCGCACTGGTACCACAAAAAGCTCGGCCAGGGTTAATGGGAGCCAAACAGGTAATGCTCGAAGAACGTGAGGTGTTGAAGTTCTACCCCAAAGAACGTCTCCGTCGGTATTTCAATAAGCTTCAAGCGGTCTCCCAATAGACAGGGATGCAAATGACCGAAAAGCCCAGTGTATCGGGACTTGGTGCTTAGATTTGATCAGTAGAAGGGGGCGTAGGCTCTCCTGGAATCAGTGATACCTTACAGTACTACCAGAGCAATCCGGCTATTATTCTACGTTCATACTCCGAGGAATTCATTAAATAAGAAAGGACTGTTTTTAAGCAGCCCTTTGTGTTATTTAGTTGGTCTAGGTTTTGAGATATTACTTCCGGGTAGAAAACCATAGTCTTTCCCAGTTTTTAGAGGAAGTGGGAGTTTAATCACAAACCTGAATGGAATACGATCAATCGGGCTATTAGTTAATGGGTTCAAATAGTTACCTACAGAATCCTCTCGTTCCCGACTGACAGTGACATAGTGCGTGTAGCTTAGCATTTAGACGCTAAAAGACAATGTCAGTGTGCTGGTGGTACTCTGCTACATGTGAGCGGAGCGTTATTCTGTTGTGTAGCTCACGACGATGTCGTTCTCAATAGCGGCACTAATGCGGCCTGGTCGGTAATCCATCGTAGCCGCTAGATACTCGTCATCACGTTTAGTGACTCGAAACGACACGTTGTTAGTTTCTGCGTATGCCATCGCTTCTGCTTCAGTGCGACCGATGATGGCATCGTGAATGTTCGCTTCAGCATCTTCATCAGATAGGTTCTGCAGGTCGATCATGTCACCAGCTAGTAAATTTTCATTAAACATTGGATTAGGGATACTACCAGGTGTCGCATCAGCTTGTAGTTCCTCTGATGCAGGGTTATTTGATTCAACTGTGTATGACGTCACCACATCGCCAACTACCGTCGCATTAATAAGGCCTTCACGAAAGTCACTGGTCGTTAGTTGTGGTTCCCCATCAATCTCTACTAATCGAAACATGGTACCGCCAGCTTCTGCTTTGGTCATGGCTTCAGTAACAGTCATCCCAACGTAGTCACTATCTCCCGTGAGCGTAGTGGTATCAGTTTCTGTGGCTGTAGGTGCAGTGTCATCGTCTAAAAAATAAAGGTACGTCGCTACAGTAAAGATGAGAATAAAGAGTATTACAATTGTAGTTTTATTCATAGTATTGTAGTTATTCAACTATTATACTGCTGTCAGAGTTGATGTCTACCGTCACTAGGCTAGTCTACACTCACATTATTTTGAAATTCAGTTTTCAGCATAGTAGCTGATTATTTAGATGCCCTTTTTCCCAAATGCCTCTACTTCGCCAAGCCACTGCTCACGACAGGTGTCGTCCACTTGTTCACACGGTCCGTACACTGAAATAGTAGCCTTAATACCAGCAAAACCTAAAATACCGTGCTGAATCTCATTAGTGAAATCACCAAATTTCCACCAGGTTTGAAAAAAGGTGTGTGATCCCGATACTACGAAGACTCGTGCGGTCTTGCCTTTTAGGTGCTGATCGATTCGTTTAGTTTCTTTATTAAAATTAAATGCGAAGCCCGGGAGCCAAATCCGGTCAAAGAGGCCTTTGAGAATCGCCGGCATGGTCACCCACCAGTTTGGGTAGATTAATACAATATGATCAGCGGCAGTGATTTTTTGCTGTACGTCGATCAGGTCAGGCTCTAAGGGTTGGATCTCTTTATAGCCTTTATGAAGAATTGGATCAAAATGTAATTCACCGACGTTTACCCGCATCACTTCATGACCAGCGTCTTCAGCCGCTGCCTGATAGCGATCGGCTATACTTCCAGAATAGGTTTCTTTATCGCTATGACCAAGGAGAACTAGAATTTTTTTAGACATGCATACATTATACAAGGCTAGCGGTGCTGAAGGCACCGCTAGCTGTTGATAGCCATTTATGTACTATCTCCGAATGGAGCCGTTGGGATTAAATTTTCCCTGCGTTCCCATCTGCATTTTTATCAGTTTCTCTTTCATTTCAGCTGGCATTACCGCTAGAATTTCAGTTTGGTAGCGCGGTAGTACTTTTTGAGCGGCTGCCATCTGGTTGTTGCCATTTTTTTTCATTTCGGCTTGAAGCTCGGTGGCCATCTTTTGGAACAGCTCTGGTTTTTTTTCCACCATGGTCATTATCATCTGCTTTTGATCTTCTGGCACGTCCTTCAACTGCTTCTCAAGCATTTTTCTGACGGCAAAGTTTTTTATTTTTCCAAACATATTCGCTTAGTATAGCAGTCATCGCGGATAGTGTGAAATAATGAGGTGCTATTGACTTTTTCTTAAAAAGTAGTAGTTTACTGGCTATGAATTCATTATTTTCGGCGGTTTTAAGTGTAGGTAGAGATTTTAGAACTTTCTTTTCTATAAAGACTAAGCCAGGCCAAATTCGCTTAGTAGTACTTGTAATTATCGTTATTATTGGAGGTATCCTCTTGCGACCAGAGACCGAGCCAGCAGAAGTTAGTCCTCCGACGGTATTTCCTGTAGTTGAATTAAAACTCGTGAGTGATTTCTCTAGCGGTAATTCTCTACAACTCATCGGTGCGGTTAGTGCAGTGAGTGAAGCTGAGATCATCACCGAAGTGGGTGGACGAGTGACTGCCGTGCCAGCAGTTTTAGGTAGTAGTGTGCGAACGGGGACAGTCATTGCCCGGCTTGAAAATAGCGCCCAAGCCGCCGCCCTTCTCCAAGCTGAAGGAGCTTATGAGGGTGCTTTGGCCGCCGCTCAGATTAGTGGTGTGTCAGTCAGTGAAGCCACCCGTGGCCAGCAAACCGCCAATACAGACGCACGCAACACTTTATCCTCTGTCTTAAATACTCTCGATACAGCGTTTTACGCTCAATTAGACACTATATTTGCCGATCCCCAAAGTACCTACCGCACACCGGGCTCGTTGGGTAGTGATGCTCCACTACTCTACGCATTGCGTGATGATTATCGATATTTAGAAAGCCGACTCACCGCGTGGAATACTAAAATTGCCGCCGCTACTGATACTACTGCGTATGTGACTTTGCTTGATGATATGCGCGCCGACGTCAATCGCATGAGTGACTACATCAATAAGTTTAGGATTCTCATCACAGCTGACAATGTTCGTTCAGTTAGCTTTGACCCTACAGCCACCACCTATCTCAGCACTTTGGGCGCAGTTGAAGCTCAATTAAACGCTGCTCTTAGCGCGATCACAGACGCTCAAAATACTATTGAGCAGGCGGTTGATACGTTAGATCGCGCTCGTCTTGGTAGCGCGGGCGGATCTTCTTCTGCCGCCGATGCCCAAATCAAACAAGCGCTCGGGAGTCTACGGGCAGCACAAGCAAGCTACAACAAAACTATTATTACTGCGCCGATCAGTGGCACGGTCACGTCATTGTCTGTAAAAACTGGTCAATTTGTGGGCAGCTTCGCAGTGATTGCAAAAATCACTAATGACACCGCCTACGAGATAACGGCCTTTGTGACCGAAGATATCGTCACTACCATAGCGCTTGGAGACACCGTGAAAATCAACACTGATATTACTGGCGTAATTAGCAATATCTCCACCGCGATCACAAGTAACGCCGCACGACGGGAAATAAAAATCCAGTCCACCGATCCGCGGCTCACCAGCGGCGAATCAGTGCGAGTAACCATAAACAATGAAGTAAACGAAGCCAATCAAGACACCACGAGCGCCATCAGCTTACCGCTAACCGCTATCAGATTTCAAGGAGAAAACGCCTTTGTTTTTTCGGTGAGTGAAGATAGTACGTTAGTGGCCACACCTGTCACCCTTGAAAACCCTAGTGGCGCTAATGTGTTTGTGATTGCTGGCGTCACTGCTGAGGCGTTGATCGTGGTTGACGCTCGTGGTTTAAGTGCCGGACAAACAGTAACCATCAAGTAGTATGTGGGATTTCTTCATTCGCAATAATCGCTTTAGTTATTTACTGATTGTCGCTTTATGCGGCTTGGGTGTCTACGCTCTTTTATCTATTCCCCGTGAGTCGGCTCCAGCGGTGCAGGTGCCAGTCGGTATTGTCACCACCGTATTACCAGGTGCACCGGCAGCTGATATAGAAAAACTCATTACCAACGAGATCGAACGCGGACTCAGTGGAGCTTTAAATAACGTCAAAGAAATATCTTCAGTTTCAAGTGAAGGTGTTTCGAGTGTGACAGTAGAATTTGATGCTAGTGCCGATATTGACGAATCTATCGACGCACTCAAAGACCAGATCGACCAAATTAAAACCAAGCTTCCCAGCAACGCCGAAGATCCAGTAGTGACCGAAGTAGATTTTGTTGACCAGCCCATTCTTTCTTTTGCGGTCGCTGCCGACCTCACACCGTTTCAATTCAGCGCGCTTGCTACCGCGGTAGAAAATGAAATAGAAACGGTAACCGGTGTGTCACGCATAGTGGTACAAGGCGCACCGAATCGTGAAGTATCGGTGTTAGTAGACCAAAAAGCCCTAGTGCAATTTGGACTTTCGCTCGACGATATCAGTAACGCTCTACGCAGTGCCAACATCGCCTTCCCTGTCGGCCAGATTACTACCAACCAGATCGAATACAACATCGCGTTTGAGGGAAACATCGGTAGTACAGCTGAGATAGCGGGCTTACCCATCGTAGCTGTCGGTGGTGTCCCTGTGTCGATCGGTGACGTAGCTAAAGTGATTGATGACGTCGCACCCGCAAGCAGTCTCTCGCGCTTGAGTGTCAACGCTGCACCATCACAAACGGCCATGAGTTTTGATGTTTTTAAGCAAAGCGGTGGTGACATTACGAGGATCTCAGCCGCCGTTGCTAGCAAGCTTGATGAGTTGACCGCAGAGGGAAATATCCTCGCCGATACCACTACCCGCATTGTACTCAACTCCGGTGAAGACATCAGAGACGATCTTGTACAGCTTTCTGGTTCGGGGCTGCAAACTATTATCTTGGTAATGATAGTACTTATCATTGCGCTTGGCTGGCGAGAAGCACTAATTGCCGGCGCTGCCATTCCCCTTTCATTTCTACTTGGATTTATCGGGCTTTACTTTTCGGGGAACACCATCAATTTCCTCAGTCTCTTTGCGCTCATTTTAGGAATCGGTATCTTGGTAGATTCGGGTATTGTGATGGTAGAAGGGATCAATCGTAAGATGAAGGAAAACCCGAACATTGATAAAAAAGCCGCCGCCATCGCGGCCGTAAAAGAATTTAGCTCACCCTTAATCTCTGGCACCTTAACGACCGTTTCAATGTTTGCTGGCCTTTTCATTGTCAGTGGTGTCACTGGTCAATTCATTGAAAGTATTCCGTTTACCCTTATCTTTATCTTGTTCGCGTCCTTATTTGTTGCGCTCGTGGTTTTACCTTTACTTTCATCCACCATCCTCAAGCGTAAGAATAACAGTGCCCTTGAAGATCGTCAGCTCCAGTACTCACGTCAACTCGAAGGTTGGTATAAAGTTATGCTTACGCTCATACTAAATGACACCAAGCTACAAAAGCGCTTTATGTGGACGATCCGCGGTTTACTCGTGGTGGCCCTACTACTTCCAGTACTGGGGTTTGTCAAAGTTATTTTCTTTGAAACTGGCGATAGTTCCTTTATCTTTGCTGAAATCGAATTACCGGTCGGTACTGTCAAAGAAACCACCGATATCACCACCCGTCAGTTTGAAGAAATTTTGTACGGTATTCCAGAAATAGAGCTCTTCCAAGCGACAGTCGGCAGCGGTAGTCAATTTGGTGGCGGTGCCAGTGGCGGTCGTAATGCTAATTTCCTTATCGCCCTCAATGATGACCGGACCCGTGATAGCCTCACCATCGCTAAAGATATAAATGCGCAAGCCGCCAGTATTACCAGTGGCATCATTATTGTCGATCAACCAGACAGCGGTCCACCAACCGGAGCTGCCATCACTGTCTCTTTTAAAGGCGATGATCTTGAAGCCTTGGCCGAAGCTGCGGTGAACAGCGCTCGCCTTCTCAGTCTCATCGAAGGTACTAGTAATGTACAAACAACTGGCAGCGCCAACGGTACCGAGTTTGTCTTACGCTTTGACCATCAGCTCGCTGCGCAGTATGGTCTCACTACCCAAGCGGTATCGAGTTACTTGCGCGCCGCTGTCTTTGGTACCGATGCCACCTCACTCACGACCTTGACCGATGATATCGACGTAGTAGTGAAACTCGAGTTGGCTGGTGGCGCGCAAGCCGATCCAAGCCGTACTAATGACGCCACTATCGAAGCCCTGACCGCATTACTGATCACTACTCCAAGCGGTGACACAATCCCCGTTGCTGCAGTGGTCGACGTCTTCTTACGCGAATCGAGCGCCAGTATCCGTCACGTTGACGGCGAACGCGTGGTAACGCTCAGTGCCGACGTCGCTCCAGATGCCGACAGTCGGGCCATCCAAACTGAGCTGTTGGCAAAAATCACGACCGAATTAGCTCTTCCTAGTTCTATCACCGTCGATACCGGTGGTGGCGAAGCCGAAGATTCTGGCCGTGCCTTTATTGAGCTGTTTGCGGCCCTTGTGGTCGGCGTCTTACTCATGGTGGCAGTACTAGTATTACAATTCAATTCTTTCCTGCACACTCGTTACGTACTTTCAATCTTGCCGTATTCACTGATCGGTATTATGTTTGGCTTAGCCATTACGGGAAATACTCTCTCCTTCCCTTCTATCATGGGTTTCATCGCTTTGTCTGGAATCGTGGTGAATAACTCCATCTTACTTATCGACATGATGAATTCATTGCGAGTGGCCAAGCCTGATTTACCAATTCAGGACGTAGTGCTCGAAGCTGCTGGTAACCGCTTACGACCAATCCTCCTTACCACCCTCACCACTGTGATGGGGATGATACCGCTTACCTACGCCGATGACATCTGGGCTCCCTTAGCTTATGCGGTAATGTTCGGTCTGATTTTTTCCGTCATCATTACGTTGGTACTGATCCCGATTGTCTACGCCAGGCGTCCAGGCAACGTGCGATAAAAAGCATTCTTGCACCTAAATTTATTAAAGAGCAGCACCCCGTAGCGCCGCTGGCGCTACGGGGTGCTGCTCTTTTGCATTCATACCAACCGTGTGAGTGCTAGGGTTTGTGAGCTTGAAGTGATAGGGGTGAATACCTCTTTTGGCACGATGATTTCTACGCTAGTGTATTAATCAATATTTTATGTGCCACCACCTGCCGCAGGGACGATTGGTTCGGTCGGTGTTTCATCTGCTGGTTCCGGGTCGTTACTTTGGTCGTCAGTTGCGTCATCTACAGCGGTCTCATCGGCTGGTGGCCCCTCAGGCTCGGTGCCGTCAAGCGGAGGGGTGGTGGTATCGTCCGGGCCACTAGCATCGGCTGGAGGAATGGTGGAGTTATCAGGGTCGGTAGTGTCATCACTACCATCGTTACCGTTAGTAACAGGCGTCGATGATCCCCCACCTCCACCAGCGTTCGCATTAT
>Ga0136588_1000811_pt1 | contig 10970 bp, 9 predicted proteins | sample AntRauMFilla1564_FD_104782 | JGI IMG/M metagenome (GOLD analysis project Ga0136588, IMG submission 104782) | Saline lake microbial communities from Rauer Islands, Antarctica - Metagenome Filla 1 #564 | ecosystem: Environmental > Aquatic > Non-marine Saline and Alkaline > Saline | place... | reverse complement strand
ACTGTATCTTTACCTAATAAACCTATCATGTTAACTAAGCAGGAAGTACGTAAGTTTATTGGACTTTGTGCAAGTGAAATGGTAGAACTTGCTAGAACTGTTACTGATTCTAACTCGGATGCTACCGAATTTGTGAAAGAATGTGTAGGCATGGATCCAAGTGCAAATGAACCAGTTTTTAAGGATGATATCGATATTATTGCTGAACAAATAGATTCTATTGTTGATCTTTACATATACTCTGCAGACATTAGTTCTGGACATGGTTTTAATCTAGATAAAGCATTTCCTGAAATTCATGAAGCAAATATGAGTAAAACGTTTCCAGACGGTACATTTCATTTGACCGAGATCGAACCAGGTATATTTAAAGTAGCTAAACCACCCAGCTTTAAATCCCCCAATGTTCGGAAAGTTGTTGAAGATATGATTGAAAATGGTTCTTGGTAATCACATTTAAACATTTATTTTTTATGGAAAAAATTATACAATTCATAATATAGCAGCATGAGTTTCTTTAATCAAAATTCAAGAACATTCGCTACTAATAATCTTGTGGCACACGAATCTCTTCAAGTTGGAAGAGGTGGTATTCGCACCGCTACCGGAACAGGTGATACCGTATATGTACAAGGCAATTTACTCGTTTCCGGACAAGTAATGAACCTTACCGGACCTATCGGAGGAGGCAGCGGTGATATCGCACCACTTCTTACATCAGGATTATTCGGTATGTATGGTGGCGAAGGAGAAGGTAATGGATCTCTCTCTAATATTGCACCCTATGACAGCGTTAAAGGAGTCCGTAGAAACGGAGAAGTACATGATCCTCCATTCGGAGGTTCCGTAGTGCGAAATAATCTATCAACCGGTCCTGAAACCGGTAAAATATACCAAAGAATTTATTTCGGATTAGATAAAAGTGCTGAAGGTCCATTATTTGCAGATATCTGGCTTGGCGAATATGATATCGCCAGCGGAAATAGTACGTACTCTTTGATTGGATCCGAAGGTGATGGTAAAGGCGAAGGTGATGGAGGTGATTTATTACCAAATATTCGAATAAATTCTAATGACTTACCTATTACTTGGCATTCACCATCTAGCAAATGGCTAGGAGCTGCAGCATATTCTAACGGTGAAGGGCCCACTAGTACAGTAATTATATCTCTGGAATCTGGTACACCATCCTTTACACTTGCAAATCTAACCATTGATAATGGTCAAACACCAGCTGTAGCTGATGAACCTAAGGGTTTAATTTATACAGGTAATAATTTAATCAGTGTTCATGATGATAATCGACAAGTAACAGTATGGAATCCATTGACCGGTGCCGTTGTGGGTCAAGCCGAATGGGTAGGAACTCTCTTATTCTCTGGAAACGACCATAAATGGTTAACCATACCAAATAGCTGGAAATTTCTGAATCTTACATATGATCCTACTTCAACAAAAGCATATTTTCTCATCGGTAGTAATGATACACAATTTATTGGATATGCACTTGCTGCAGATGTTGTTTCTTCTCCGGCAGATTTCGACATTACCATGCTTAAACGAATCTGCCCCGATCAACTAAACGCTATTGTTTTCGTTTAAATGAAAAAAAGAAAATTGATTACATATAACCAATTATAGCACATTTAAAAGCAAAATGTCGTCAACCGGGTATATCGTCGTTTCTGAAGAGTCTTATGGTGGAGACCGTATTAGAATGTTCACCACAGCAGATGCTGAAAAAGATGCACAAGAATATGCCGAAGAATGGATAAGCGACACCGGTGGAAATGTTGACGTTATTGTCAAAAAAATAAATATTTGTCAAATGTAATTTTGATTTAATTTTTTTGAATATCAACTTGTTTTAAAAAATAATAATCAATATTTGGTAACAGATTTTGCTAGCAAAAATCACAATGGTTCAATAAAATGTTTCTCACCATTGTATGAAGAATTACTATATATCACCGGAACTACCTTTTTATCATTCATGTTTATGACTTCAATCTTTTTGTTTATTTTTTCCTTATTTATAACTAATGTTTGCATGATTTCGTCTCGAAAATCCTCATATTTTTCGGGCAATGTATTTGTCATACTTTGGCGATATAAGTTCGCCGATTCTTTCAAACATACATATTCTACATACTTTGTATACGGTTCTATTGTTTTAAAAGTCGCACTCACATATCCTGGCTCGTTCCGAAGTGGCTCACTATCTAAAATACTCAATATCGTTTGTGCAATAGTATTCAGTGACATCAACGGTGTCCATGGCGGACCAGCCCATGTTCCTAAAATACTTAAACATACTTTACCGGACATGTATAAATTTGGGTGACATCTTATTGAATACGGACATTGAAAGATTACTGACGGTGAATGAATAGGATATTTCTTTGGAAATGTGATGTTGAAGAAAAATAGACAATTTTCATACGGACCTTCTGGTCCTACAAGCATCATACGTATATTAGACATATTAGTTTTTTTAATGAAAATTCCTAACGGTGGTCCAGTTTCTGCTAGATCGTTAACATCACGAAGTAGTCTTTTCGAAATAGGCGCTTCCATTGGTCTTTTCGACTCCACTTTATCTATTAAGAACAGTATATTTTATAGATATCTATTCAATTTTCAATCCCAGTTATTGCACCAAGCTGTAATTCTGTAAATTTAGTTTTTAAATCAACACGAAATTTACATATACCACCATATATAAGACCATTATGATTTAATGTATTACCTTTTATAGCGTAAAAATTTTTAGGAAATGAATTGTGATTGAGCTTTTTAGAAAACCCAATTAAATCGTTTATTGAACAACAAAGAGATCCACCGGATGTAGCAAAGTTTTCGTCAACTTTTTGTTTTTTAGTTAATAATTTTGCATCGACAAAATGTTTATGGTTGTACATTTTAATTACGGGGTTAATAGTGGGGGATATCTCAGATGGTTTAAATATATACTTATCAAAAGCTTCGTAATATGGTAAGTTAGTTACATTTTCTATTACATGCCCTAACAATATATATCCTATATTTGAGTATACATGCTCTTTTGATGGTTTAAATAACTCTTTATCATTGGCAAATGATTTAAGCGCACCCGTAGCACTAGTAGTTGTTAATGTGGGAACCTTTTTGGGCATTCTTATCATACCAGATTCATGATTAATAAAATCCATTACTGTTACATCATCCGGTAGTCCTTTTACATTAACTGACATATAATTCTTTACTGGTTTATTTAAATCAACTAAACCTTTATATTCCATTATTTGTAAACAATTTACTGTAAATACCTTAGTTGTAGATCCTACTTTAAATTTGGTATCCTTAGTTATTATGTCATTGTCTATGGTGTTAAGGATTCTAGTAATACCATCTGAATATTCTATTCGTTTAATCTGGCACTGTTTTATTTCACCACTACCTATTACTGGTATTTTGGCATTTCGTGAAACTAATGATAAAATGATCGCTATCAATAATATTATGATAAACAATACTAGATACATCATGACCTTTATAATATAATAAAAATCAATTTTTATCATAATATTACATTTAATACCTATATCGTCAATATAACGGTTAGTAAATGAAAACAAATTTAGTTCAATTTTGTAATTAAAAAATAAATATATAGATATAAAAACAAAAAAACTATGAGCAAACGACTACTTGAAATCGACGATTTAGATGAAAAATCTTGGGTTTCAGCAGGCAAAACCGCCAATTGGATGCGAAATGACCCTTTATTGGATTATCTTAGCATGTATTGTTCAGAATCACCTTCAATCGTACCAGATATCATTATGGGCAATACAGTGAATAAGTACAACGAAGAAAATGTAGTTGTACCTAAAACACACCCACACGCATTCATATTAGAACAAGGTAACCAATTTGAAATTGCAGTCTTAGCACATATCAAAAAAAAATTTCCAAAAAAAGTAGTACAAGTTGCATTCAATAAAAAAGATATTATTTTAGACTCTAAAGCTAAAGAAACTATTGAACATATGAAAAATGGCGTTCCATTTATCTATCAAGCTGTATTACATGATTGGGACACTCAGACATTCGGTAGTCCTGATTTTATGGTCAGATCAGACTATTTACATAAGTTAGTAAAAGTAAACCCACTAACTAAAGATGAATATACGGTTCCAGCAAACTTTAGCCTTATCGAAACAAATAATATTCAACAACCACTTGAATTAGGTCAACCTATCCATACCTTCTCAAAACGTAAACGGTCCAAAAAGTCTTCTATCAGAAATGTCAATAATTGGCATTATGTTATTGTTGATGTTAAATATTCAACTCTTAAATTGAGAACTGATGGTATCCATTTAACTAATGGGGGTAATATGGCCACATATAAAGCGCAAATGTATATTTATCACCGCGCTCTATCTACTATACAAGGCGTTGAACCTAAAAACGCATATCTACTCGGCAGAACTTGGAACTATGTAAAAAATAATATTAAAGTTAAAGGTAATGGCCCGTTTGAACGTCTCGGATCCATTAACTTCACTAATACTAAATTAGACAAACATATCATTGATAAAAGCAATGATGCTGTCACATGGATAAGACGCGTTCGTAATGAAGGTATGTTCTGGAGTATTAGCCCTAAACCTTCCATTTATGAACTATATCCCAATATGTCTAACAAATATGATAGTCCATGGCATTGGAAAAAAACTGAAATGGCTTCTCAGCTTAATGAAATCACATCTGTTTGGTATTGCGGCGTTAAACAACGTAAACGTGCTCATGATGAAGGTATTACATCTTGGACAGATCCTAAATTAACACCAGAAATTATGGGTTTTAAGAAACGTAAAACCGATGCCGAAAATCCTAAATTAGGAGATATTATTGGCGAAATTCTTTCTATTAACCGTCAAGATGATGATATTGTTTTGCCTAAAAGTATCAAAAATAATCATCGTAATTGGCAAGCTTTACAATCTGATGCTACTACTGATAAACCTGTAGAATTATTTGTAGACTTCGAAACCGTCCATAGTGCTGCAGCTTCTACCGCAGAAAGTAATGTAAAAAGCACGGTTAGTTCTACTTTTGGACGCAAACGTAAGCAATCTGGAGATCTAATCTTCATGGTTGGGGTCGGATGGTTTGAAGAAGGTATGTGGAGATATAGAAACTTCACAGCTACTCACATGACTTTCGATGCTGAACTTAAAATACTTAACGACTTCCACACTTGCGTTAAAGGGGTATTCGACAGAGATATCCAACGTAGAGAACTTATAGAACCTAATTTTTGGAGACGCCTTAAACTAAAAATGGCTAATATGGCACGTTTATTTCGTAGAGGTGAAGCATCTTTACAAGATGTACGGGATTCACAGTTACACATGAATATTTACCATTGGGGACATATCGAACAACATGCTTTCTCTAGAGCTATGGAAAGACATCCTAGACAAAAATTTACCGATGACCTTATTTGTAATAATTGGGTTAACTTCTATGATATTATGCGGAAAGAACCTATCGTTATAAAAGGATGTCTTTCATTCGGACTTAAGGCAATCGTATCAGGTATGCACGCTAACGGTCTTATTAATATTAATTATGATGATCAAGACTGCTCAAACGGTATTCAAGCGATGGCTGATGCTATCGAAATATACAACTCAGGTGTAAATGTTCTAAAATCGAAAAAAATGATTTCTATTATGGAATATAACGAAGTTGACTGTAAAGCTGTATTTGAGATTATTCAATTTTTAAGAAACAATAATGGAAAAGATCGAATCGTCGAGCGAGGAACTATCATTTATGAGGACCACTCAGAGTCCTCCGAGTCCTCCCAACTCACCGAAGACCCCGGACACCCCGAAAAAGATCAGAAACCCACAAACTCAAGAAAAAGATATCGCGCGCCGATCGAAACGAGCCAGGAGTCCGAGTCCGAGTCAGAGTCAGCCTCTGTTGAGCTATTCGATTGAAGATGATTCAGAAGAGGAATTTAAATGGCTTGGACAAGGATTTTGTTGCTTCTGCAATGAACCATGTAATCCATCATCTCAAGCACATGGCAGATGTTCAAAGAGATTATGGTGATTTTGTATATTTTGGTTATTTTTTTGTTAAATAAATGTTATAAAGTCTATATACTATGCTAAAATTTATTGTCATTGTTGCCGCGTTAATTACTATCATATTTTTAGTACTTTTTAAAAATGATGAGTCCAATCTAACCGATAGTCTTATTGTTGGAAAGAAAGATTATGTTTTTGAACAAGGAATGGACATTGAGGGTAGTAATCTGTTTGAGGATTTAAGTTTAGCTGATGATATACCGGCACTAAAAAAAACATGTAATGCATATCCTAATAAGTCATGCCGAGGATTTAATACCGATGGACAATTTAAAGTTTCCGCTCATGCAGATCAACTTGTTGATTGGGATGACGCTATGAATGATCCAAAACGCGGCTTTTATATGCGAAATATGAAATAGTTATTTTATAATCTATTGTTTTGACCTTAACTCATGTTTTTTGAAATATTGAAATTTTCATTTTAAAATAGGTATATAATTTTGGACCTATTTAAAAAGTTGAAGTCAGCTTTTTCAACTTATGTCGTTTAAAGTCGTTTCGTTCGATTTTCAAAATCTATTGTTTTGACCTTAACTCATGTTTTTTGAAATATGGAATTTTTGATTTTAAAATAGGTATATAATTTTGGACCTATTTAAAAAGTTGAAATCAGCTTTTTCGTCTTATACTGTTTAAAGTGGTTTCGTTCGATATTTTTAATTACGTTATAAATATGAAATATAAATATTAAACCTATATAATGTATTTCTCGAAATGTGCACGATAGAAACTATTAATAATAAGGATCTATTTTAATATATAAGCTAAAAAAATATAATCGGATCGAGGGTTTTCGAGGGTTTTGAAAGTGCACAATGGATTAAAAAAAGTGCACAATGGATAAACTAGAAATATCACGTATATATTTTATAATCCAAGGCAAAAAATGATAATCGGATCAAAGGTTTTAAAAGTGCACAATGAAATATACGTATCTCATGGTGCATTTCTATTTCGAAATGGAAAAACCAAAAAATCGATTTTGGTCTATATTATTCATGTAATAATATTATCATATTTAACTAATAAAACCGCCCTTCCCTTTTTGTTATTTATCACTTTTTGAGCTTTCCTTATAAATAATTTTGTATTGATATACATGGAAAATTTTTGACGTGTTAACATTGAATTTGTTATTTCTACAAATTTATCATATAAAGTACTTATTAATATCCACTTATCAGGAGTATACCAGGTAGGAGTTTCCTCTAAAATATATTCAATAAATTGAGATATATCAATATTGTCTTCGTTTTGTGTTATATTTGTGGTGTTTATTGAATTATCTACACTATTTACACTATTCACGCTATTATCGTTATTAATCGTTACATTAAGATTCATTTGATTTTTAAAACCACTACATTTATTAACATTGCTTACCATTGTTAACAATGGTTCTATATATGTTGTAGCAAACAACTCTTTTCCACTAGGCATTTGTATCATTTTAATGCCGTCAAATTCTGAATATGTTGCTGCTGTACCCATATATCGTTCTATATTAGAACTTTTTTCCTCTTTTGTTATGTATTTTAACAATTTTTGGACAACTTTATCATGTTCATCCTGATTATCAACATAATAATCGTTAATAATAATTTCTAAAGCTTCTTTACCTTTATAACATACTATATCTTTATCAGTAAATTGTATAATACCTTCTTTAACCATAAAGTTTACAATATATTTCTTAATACGTTCTATTTTATTTTCTAACGAACTATCACATAACATGACAATTTTTTGTTTAGAATCGTTAGGAACAACTTCAAAAGACTCATTCAATTGCTTATAAATAGTACGTAACTGTCCTCCTAATAATTGCTCAACATCTAATGGTTTATAAACCTTAAAAAGTTGTGCAGATTTGAAATATACTACAGTTGACCCTGAACTAATAGCTTTAATAATATCATCAAAATTTTCACGTTTAAGTAAATCGTTTGAGAAAATGGAATTTAGTCTAGTGACCATTTCCCTATCAATAGATTCATAATTATCAATAGTATCGGTTACTAGACTAAAGGACTCTTTAAAAGTATCATCATTATCATCTTCTAATACTTGTTCCATAAGCTTGCGTATCATTTGAATACGAGTTTCTTTGCTGTTAATAGTATTATTATCAGTTAGGTGTATAAGACCATCATCGATATTATCCATAGCTATATATTTACTTATAAACATCTGTTAATGACTATTTAATTGAAAAAATAGGAAAAATTTCTTAAATATAGACATTCCAAAATATAGGGATGTCAAATCTTGAAGAAGTCCTGGGAAATGATGAAAGATTTAAAGATTATGCGGAAAAGAATACCCGTGGATTTGAAGATACTGAAAAGGCTCTAAAAATAGTTAAACAATTTATCATTGACAAAAATCTTATTATTTATGGAGGGATGGCTATTGATTTAGGATTAAAGGCTAAAGGACATAAAGGTATTTATAAAAAATCAGCAGTTCCTGATTATGATTTTATGTCACCTACTCATTATGAACATGCTTGTGAATTGGCAATTTTATTGGATAAACATGGTTTTAAAGAAGTGCAAGCCGTTAGTGCAATGCATGTATCTACATATAGAGTTCGTACAAATTACGTTATGGTTGCAGATATTACATATATACCTTCAAATATTTTTAAAACAATACCTACTATTACTCATCAAGGCCTTAGAATCGTACATCCAGACTTTCAAAGATTAGATATGCATCGTGCAATGTCTACCCCTTATGAAAAACCTCCAATCGAAGTATTTTTGCATCGTGGTAAAAAAGATCAAAAACGTTTTAAAATGATCGATGAGCTTTACCCAATCCCTAGTTATGTAACCGGCGGAAAATCAACAATATCCTGTGAAACAAAAGATGAACAAATTTGGAAAATTCCTGTAAAAATATATGAAAATAATGTAATCGGGGGTACACAAGCTTATTGTGTTATGTGGATGGTATTAAATGAAATGCTTAATGGTAATTCAAAACTAGCCAAATCAATGAATATAGGAAGTTTTACTAAAGAAAAAGAAAAATTCGGATCATTACCAACCGGTAATCTCGAATTTAACAAAGAAATGGTTTTTAAACTAGGAATATCATGCCCTCTTATGGGCCTTGTTAATATTATAACCGACGATTTTGAAAGTGTAGTAGATATGCTTGATAATTCAAAAAATAAACCATCATATTTCAACAAATATATAGATGATATTCGGCCTAGAACAGTGATAGTAGATCAATATGAGATATTTGATAATAAACCCCGTTTACTACCCTCATATGATTTAACAAGTATTTTTAAAATATTAGATATTATATTGCCTAAAAACAATGTAAAAATCTGTACACCTCAATACCTTTTAATGTATTATTTACAAAAATATTTCGGGGGAAGTTTTATCGATGGGGAACTAGATAAACCAAATAAACAAATATTTCTCCGCATGTATAATGCTACACAAACAATGGTTGAAATAGCTGAGACTATTTATTTAGGACTTATTAAAGATTCTAAAGATCATACAGCGGTTGATAAACTATTCGCAGAACTACCATTCTTTCTAACACCAAATGTATATGGAGATGCTAATTGGAGTCCTGATTATATAGTGGGAGTTCGTGAATCTAATTATTTTATTAAACATATACCTTTATCCGAACAACCGGTGATGAAACCTCCTAGAGGTTATTATTTAAAAGGGCCAATAGTACTATTTGATAGGTCTAAAAGTGAGTTTTACCAATTTGATGGTTTAAAAACTGATCCGTTTACCGAAATAGTCCTTGAAACTCCTATAAAGAAGTCAATGAATTTAAATAACGAAAAAAAATCGGTCGAAAAAAAGAAATATTTATCATGGAAAGATATAAACTAATAAAAATTGAATACAATGAATGAATATTAATACTATTACAATGGACCGGACTTATTATACACATCATAATCATCGAAGACCATTTAAGGTAGACATTTCACAAGAAATTGTAAAAGTTGCAAAAGGTATTAGCGATCCGATGAATCATTATATAGAGAAATACAATAAAATGATACTCACATTTAGAAATATAAATCATATATTCATAGGTAATAGCCCAAGAAATAAGATGACTGAGTTTAGTGGTGGATATGGTGATGATTATGTAGGTAATAGTATCCTTCTAGGGTTTATGAATGAAAGAGTTCAAACATATATACATATAGGTTATTATATATATACGTTTACACCATATGCTAAAATTGTTGAATACGTATCGCCGGTTGGTAATAATGACGTTCCATATCCATATGCCGTCGATTCATTAGGAAATTATTATCTTATGATTGAAGACGTTATATTGTTAAACACACCGACTCTCAAAGAAGATATTCTAGAAGCTAATAATAATCCATATGAATATTTTTATGATCGCACAGAAATTAAATGTGATGAAGATAGAATTACTGTTGAAAACCCGATAATACCTTATTATAATGATATAAAAGAGTTTTACATGGATGATGAAGATGGATACAATAAATATACACTGGTTTATAGCCACAAGATGTGTATAAAAGAAACTACGAAACTATACATAATTACAACAACAGGTGAAAAAAAAGAGTTATCGTATGATATGTACATTAATATTATTGATCAATATGGAGAATTGATGTCATTTGAAAGAATGAAGAATACAATGATAGAAAAGTCATTTTGATATTTTTTTATAAAAAAGTTTTTCTTAAATTGGTCCACCGATTAAAGCACTATCTGATAAATTATCAATACAGTTCTGAATATCTTCAAATATACCACTGGTAGAAAGTGT
>Ga0136588_1000808_pt1 | contig 10999 bp, 6 predicted proteins | sample AntRauMFilla1564_FD_104782 | JGI IMG/M metagenome (GOLD analysis project Ga0136588, IMG submission 104782) | Saline lake microbial communities from Rauer Islands, Antarctica - Metagenome Filla 1 #564 | ecosystem: Environmental > Aquatic > Non-marine Saline and Alkaline > Saline | place... | reverse complement strand
CACCTTGTGTGGCCATCGCCATGACGTGGGCGGACGGAAAACCGTCACTTGCCCTCAGTGCCACGTCACCATGGACCGCGACGACCGAGGGGCACGGAATGTGTATCTCAAAAATGAACATCTATTTAGTTAATAGATAGTTTATATGCTGCTACGAGCCGCCCTTTGGGGATGTAAGGAGTAGGGTTACTGAGTGAAAGTCACTTTTACTAGGTAGGTCTACTTTTAATCGTAGCGGGCCTGCAAGTTGTCACTGTAGGGAGGCAAGTCATCTTCAACGACGACAACTTGAGGAAGTTGTTGGCGAATCATAAGTGTAGTAGTCGCTCTGTACACTAACATCGTTTGTCTATTTTAGTCCGCTCTGAAGGTCGTCGGAAAATCTACTACATGTATTCGTAACTCTACAACTACTCTTCTGTAGTCGGCATCCATGTTCTGAGTACATTTGTGCGAATAAGCAAAGCCATTTCCATGACTGTATGATCGATATCATCTGCATATACACCGCAGTGACGTGTAAACGTTTCACATATGCGATCGTGCAACGCGCCGTCCACATTGACGTTTGTATAGGATGCGCGCGCAATATAGGTGGTGACCCAGTTGTGAACAATCGATGAAGTCACCACCCATTTATTGGTATCCACGTCCACAAACCCTGTGCTGGGTTGACTTGAGATAGATAACACCGTACGCGATGCAGACGTTCCCATTGAGGCGGAGGGTATCGATATCAAGTGAAGATCAAACCCAGAATGAGGGACATCCTGGGTGGTTGTTACTGAGGCCGTGTCGTCGCTACATTGGCTCTGATGTGTAGGAACCACGGTAAGTTCGACCGCCAAGGGTGACCCGTTCATATGCTTAGTACGGAACGCAGCTGGTACTGTGTTCAGCAACCGTAGGCCCATTTCATAGCATTTAAGCACTTCCACATTATTCATAGTTTCCATATACCGATAAAGATCACGCAAGTGCGTGGGTGACTGAACGATTGCAAGCAGTGTCGTGGGCGTGGGTCCCAACGTGCGTCGTCGTCGCGCGGCACGTGCAGACAACCTCCGCTGAGACTCTGGCTCCGTTTCCGTCTTACAAGGAGTACAACACACGATGACTCGGCCTATCCGCACCCGCACCCACAGCCACAGCTTTGCTGGGTTAGTATCAGTAGGTTGACTCAGAGTGGAGCTCAGATCATGACGACTATCCCAATAGGTTAGCGCGGCTACAGAAAAAGGCTGCATGCTAACGACGGCCGGGTAGACAAGCATCACCGTTTGCAGTACCAAGGTGATGGCAATGACAACTATATATTCAGTATATTTGGGTGCTATATGTGTTCGATTTAGCACGCCCCAGAGGACTGTCAACGGAAATACAGTGATAATTACGCACAAAAACTCGCGGCGCTGATGAAAAATATCCAAAGCATTGCGGGTGAGATACAAGACAATCAGAATTAAGATTACAGAAAACATGGCGTTGGCTAAGATAACCATTACATGCGGTGTAGAAAGACATAGTCCTTCAACGGGCTCTGGGGGTATACTAAATCCATTGGTTGCGCTCAGGCTAATGAGGGTCAAAAGAACGCCGATAAACCAATATGTTCCTAATAACGCCACCTGCATTACCGGAGTAAGATACCAGGTAGTACTGACAATAAAAGGGAGCGGTCGGTTTTTCTCGAGGGCACGTCCCCGCGTATAGGATAATAACAAGAGTACCATACGAAGTATCGACGGAGCGGTCAGAACGTAACTCATGAATATAACAGGACCAACGTATCCGAAACATGGAATATCATATCCATAGATGTGAACGAATTGGAACAGCGGGACCACACATCGCGAGAGTTCACCTACGACACACACTAGCCAGCCGCGCTGAAGGATCATCGGTGTTCGGCGCCAACGGATAAAAAGAACAAGCCCCAACCCAATATAAAAAAGGTATACAATGCCCCCTGCCACCGCAGGGACTTGGTGCATTTTTTGCATAAACATGTCGGGTTGAATAGAGTCTCTGTATATTAAAGAAAGAGTCTATATACACGAGCAACGTGGCCCGATGAAAAAAAAAGAAATCGGTACTATACGTTGGATGCTGGCGTATGCCAGGTATCTTTACAAAGGTCGTATACAACATGCGGCCAGTGTTCAGCACATACGAGGTCCAAGTACGAAGGCTCAGTAGGTACCGATGTCCACGAATACCATTGTCTATCCATCTGCATGTCGTTGGCAAACCTGTCCTCCCTAACTTCACTCCAAGTGTCTGTTCCGAACGATGCTTCGCTGCATGTGTCAGTGTCAGAGTCGCCTTCACTGGAGACCGTGTCATCGAGAAGCAAGTCTAAAGAAGGGTCCCAAGTAGATGACGATGTGAGGAAAGGCAAGTCAGCCAGCGGACGAAAATGGTGTTCTGGACGGACCGGCGCTACTGCAACCGATTGGGAGGTGGTCGTTGAGTAGGTGCACATAGATTGCATTATTGCTCGTTACTATAGTAGCGTTACAGTATCTCTACCAGGTGCATCCAACGCAAAAAAACTCGTACACACCCGTGCATGTGCTTCTGCGCGAATACTGCGCGCCTTTTTATACAGTCGTATAAAAAGTGTCGTCCGACACACGTGACATACTTTTCGTTTCTGATTGCATATCGTCTTGGTTCGACTCCGACTCGTTAGGGACCCTCGGGACCCTCGGGACACTCGACTCAGTATGTCCGACGTCCGACTCATTGTTAGGCTCCCCGTCGTCTGAGTGTAATGAATCCTGGTTATAATTGGACACAGTCGACGTAGCGGGTGGGTCGAGCGGACGCACAACAATGTGGTAGCCCGACATGATCCATAGGCCCACACCTGCATAAAATGCAAGCATATACATAATAATAAGTGTTGACGTGCTATGAGGCATGTACGTCACCCATAGGTCAGCCCAGACTTGAGTGTTGATGTACACCTCGGGTGGGGAGACTTCTGTTTCTTGTACAAGGTAGAGTGGAAGGTACATCATCGAGTCCAAAGACTGGGTCGATTTCAAACCCTGAATATACTCATAAAAATACCGTTCCCAGGGCGAGTTTAGATGTTCTGTGTCTCGCCAGTGATAGGTCTCATCCCAATAGGCCAAAGGCGCTTTCGCAACAACAAGGTAGCTTCGGCGTCGAGTCCAAGCATAACGAACGATACCGTTACCACTCCATACACTAGACCAGGTCCAAGGCGTACCTAGTATATGCAGTGGTACTTTACGGATCGCGGGTTGGCCACCGAAGGGCCAGGCTGGCGTCCACTCTCTCACAGGCGGGGGGGTCCCCGTGTCTGCGTTGTTCATAGGCGGTGCCGGCGCAGGCTGAGGCACGTACGAGAGCGGTGGAGAAGGAACGGGCCAGGCTGTAATGTTACCCTCCATTGCAGATTGCCAAACAGTGAGCGAGGTTGCGGGAGTTGTTTGCGTCGCCAATTCACATACCACAACCGACTGGTTCTTAACCGTACTTAGGTAACCGGAGGGAATGCGTGTGTCAAATAACCATTGTCGCGCAAGCATATGTGCGGACGCTTGCGTAACGTTAGTCAGAGTATGATGGAGACAGCGGACTTTGGGTGCTACGCCTTCAACGGATGTATGCCATAGGTCGAGTTGCGCGTAGGATGCTAAAGTACCGTTTGTGTCGTTCGTATCGCGACGAAGGAGCGGCTCGGGTAGTTCCCAGTCAAACACAGGGTCCGATGCGAACGTCACAGGGTCGCCACTGTAGGAAGGGTGTGACCGATAGACTTCGCCCCATGTATCAATAGAAATGGATTGGCTGTAGTTAAGAGTCACTGTTGTATTTGTCTGAAGAGAGATAGTAGCTCTGTACTGATTGAAGTCCCACTCGTATTGAGTCTGAGTAGGCGGATGGGCGACATCGGCCACAGGCACCGATGTCACCAGACGGGGACCATCCGCAGAGGCGGGTACACAGCGGTGCAGAGGCGGTCGGACCTCTTCTAAGTAGTAGGGGATTCCAACCCAATACAGAAACGATGCCCAGGTCTGCTCCCACCATGCGGGCAGCCATTGCTCCAACCGAGACCACACACGTGGTTGATAGTCAGGTAAGCCAATCAGAGCCCGTAGTTGATCCCGTGATAACCGGCTGACGCGAGTCCTCGACGTCCACACATCCCCCCATGCACGTACCAGTAGTTGAGATGTAACGATGGCAAACCAAGCTCGCTCATCGTCCATAGTAACTCGGTCTAAGAATAAAGCCCGGTCCGCGTCACTTAGGGTGTCATGTTGCCAAGTGGGCCAGTTCCCGATCCGGTCGGGGAAGCGAAATGCGCGCGTACGCCTTGATGTAGCAGCCAAGGTGTATCGAGACCTGACGAGCTGGGTGAGAGAAGGAACAGGTAAGCTAGACCATGCCCAGGTGTCTGGTGCGTGAAACACTTGGGCACGAAGCTGAAGAAGGAGCGAAGGCTCTACTGGAGGAAAGAGGGTAGGGTCATTCGCCAAACGCGAGATATTAAACGGGGCAAAGATATCGGGAACGGGCGACCACGATAAGGCAAGACTTGCCATCCACCACGCCGGGAAGTCACGAAACACGTTCCGTACGGCTAAAGAGATGAATGTTGGACCCCGCACTGTTGCTTCCACCCACTGAGATGCATCCCAATAGCAACTAGTATCAGACGCTATCGTTCCCAGCGACTGGGCATGTGTTGTCTCGCGGTGAAGTGTGAGCCTCATCGGATGTCCGGGCCATACGCGAGAAGAAAGATTGGGAACATGACTAACGGGAGCGTCGCGTGTGATCGTATACGTCTCCATCCAAACAGGCTGTATAACTACAGGTCCTTCAGCAACGGTGGGAGGCGAGTCGGCCGGCCACGATGGGGTGTTTACGTGTAGAGTAGACACTGAGGTCTGCAATTGCTGCATCCAGGCAGTCCACGTTGTCGAGTCGTCCGACAAGAGATGGATAAAGGATGGATTGTACGGTTCGGACGTGTTGGTTGTCCACGTAAGTGCGTGCCAGACGGACGTGCCATTAGCCACGATGGGAGGAGGGTACCAATAGGGGAATAACGCCGTCACAAACGAAGCATCGGCAAGAAACTGACGAGATAAGAAGGACGCACAGAGTATCGCCGGTACCGACTGCAAGAGAACAACACACCAGAGTCCGATTAGGCAGCCTATCAGCACCTTTGTGCAAGAAGAGTCGTACCAACGTCGTCGGTCCTGATAGTAGAGTTGGTAGAGTGTGCGACTGGACGGAAGTAGATCCGGTGTCTCCGGTGTATTGGAACGGGTCTCACTATAGGGTGGCGACCAGAGTGCCCGCCACCATGCGCGCCATCGTGTGCGCCATTGTTTAGAGGGTAATCGAAGTGGAGTAGAAGACACTGGAGGCGATGCATCCACTGGGTCAACACGGACAGCTTCATCCGAGGGACGGGGAGCGCGGCTAGCTGTAAGCTCTGTAAGCTCTATTTCGTCACCCGGCAAAAACGAGGGCGGCGCTAGGGATGGAGCTTGGTTCGATCCGGTCGATCCAACACGAACTAAGACACGGCGCACCGGGTCATACAACGTATGTGTTAAGGCCACGGGTGATGTGCGCCGTAGGAGCCAGGGAATAGCTTCATCCGGGACCTTCCATTCGGTTGCGCAAAACAATGCGTTTTGCGACAGGGATAGATGCGCTTCACGGGGGTGAGATATCAATACCGGCGGTATCACGGTGCTTGCTGAGGGGTTCTCCGGACCACGAGAGGGAGAGGGTACTACTTCATCCACATCAAGAAAAGGCGTAGTGTCAACAGACGTCATACGTACACAGGCTCTTTTTTTTAGGTGGGATGAGTTTTTCGTGTACCTCGGCACACAGTAGTTGTACAGTAAAATGTGTGTTTGTTAACAGTCTCACTGTATACCCTCCGTAAAAAAAAAAAAATACAGACTCACCTAAGCATGGACGACATCGACCCATGGAGTCATTATGTGCATCTTATGCAGCGCAGTCCTACAACGTTAAGTAAAGGGGCGCCAGTGTCCTATAGTGACCCTATCTTTGCGTATCTGTTTGCCCGTGCGGGACCCTACCACCGACATCTGGTGTACCATGATCTGCTGCGAGAGATGTGTCTTGAAACATGGGCAGACGGGATAGGACTCCCTTTCAAACATTGGCACCCCCAGTCCTTCTGGTCGACGCCGATCAATCAACTACTTTTCCTATTACATCCCAGCTGGGTCCACCTTCTCGATCGTCGCGGGTTGCTCAATCTAGCTCGACCGCACCTGCATCGACTCAACATGGATATGGATATCCTACAATGGCGCGCGCTGCTCTATCATCTGTCACAGTTCCCTTCCTCCGACTTGACCATCGAATATATTCTGCGAGCATTTCTGATTCCCAGCTCTTACATAGACCCTACTCTACCGGACTCGGTGTATCACTACGCAGCCTACGATAAAAACTTGGTGCATTTGACGTCGGGGTTTGTACAAGAAGCCATTTATAACGACAATAGCAACGTCAGTCGCATCTTGGAGCTGTCAGTCGACTCCGTTCACGAGCTCCGTCATGATATGAACGATGTCATGCTCACTTTAATCCGCCATGACTGCGCCAGTCTCGTCCGTGTCGCCATTCTCGCTGGCTATGACTTCAAATTATTATTCTACTTCCCCCTGGCCTATATGATCCGACTCAAGCGGATTGAACTATTGGAGGACACCCTTGCGCGTGTCGACCTTCCTCTCGTCGTACGTCGGGCACTTAGTATGTATGCTTTCCAATGTGGACAGCGACATGTGTCACAGTGTATACAGAGAACGACAGCACGACGCCAAAGCATGGACCAGGCCATGACCCCCCTTATAGGAAAACGGGATATGAGTTCGTCACCCGTATCTCCCCACCTCCCTTTATTAGAAGCATCCCATTCATACACACTGCAAACATATGTATCAGGAGGAGGAGGGGGTGGGGCGCGGCTTCGAACTCAGTCGAACTGTGGAGACATCGGACCCCTGCTCACACCCTCTACGTTCCGTCGGCTCGAGTCCTCACTCCTAGAAAATGACGTAGCGGACGACCTCAGCGACACGGAGTCCCAAGCTATATACACCCCTCCTCCAGATGCCGGTCGTCTCCGCCCAAACACTACCCTGCGTTTGATTGATCGTGTGCATGCAATGGTGGACTCGGACCGCATATCATTGTATGCCCAGGATGTTATGGACGATGTCCTAACGTGTGATACTGACCAGACGAGTTGCTGGGATAGAAGCGTGGAAGGATTCACAGATCGATGGGACCGTTACTATCAACAGACATGTCAGGCGCAGGTTTAGTGTTGAGTGTTGAGTGTTTAATGGTAAGTGGTGAAGGGTGAGTGGTGAGTGTCTAGTCTCTGCAAAAAATAAATAAAGAAATAATCTACTTTTAGTTTTTTTTTTGGACACTACATGTGTACACACTGCCGTATAAACACGGGCAGTGATTCCGGTGAAAGGTGTCGAAGAGTATCGGGGACGTTTATATCCGTGGCATCAGGCAACACCCTGATCAATGTCTCAAATAACAAAGGGTCTCCCATCATCACTTGCTGCGCCACATAGGTCACTACCTGGTCTAGCGACACAAAGCGGAAATACTCAAACACTGGCGCAGGGGAGGAGGGCGAGGTCGGCAGATATTCACAGTACCGAACCACCTGCCCGTATGTGCACGCATACTGTATCCATCGAATCAGAGCACCTGTAGATGACCCAACAGCCGTCTCCCACCGGTGTATCAAACCGGTGATGACAGCGATCTCACTTGCTTTTGTAGACAAGGATTCGCCGTAAATATCAGCCAAAACCTCACAGGGTGGCAGGCTAGCGTTTTTGCATGGAGGGACACTGTCGACTCCCCCTCCCCATCCAGAACGAGGGACTATTATTTTCCAATAAAACGTTGGATTCTCATGCAAAAACGGGAGCCATAGGAACGCCGCGAGACCGACGGATGTAGGCGTATACCCAGCAGCGTTGGTGTGCAATGGACTATAAATGGACAGACGCAAGCCGTACAACGCGTGAAAAAGGCTAGGGTCTAAGAGCGAACTTCTATGCAAATGAAGACCTAACCATCCATCCAGTTGAGGAAGATATTCAACCCACGGCAGCGCTTCTGTCCAGAGAGCATACAGCGGATGCATGTTTTTATGAACTCCACCCTCCAGACGCCCCGCGAGGTAGACTGCAACAGGGTGTTTGCTTTTCCAATCGTTCAGAGAATGGAAACCCTGCTCTGTTACGCCCTGCGCTGGTCCGAGAAGATGCGGACACAGCGTACGCATAAAAGAAGGGGGGGACGAATAAGGACGGTGAAGCTGAGACAGAACACGATGCAGAATAGGATCAGTCTGCGTCGGCCACCAGTCAGTATCCTCTGGTTCATCAATCAGAAGCATCATCAATTCTAACCAGCGGCGTAGGGTATAACGATGCGGTTTAGAGAAAAAACTAGCTAGGGTAGTTTGCGGGTCATCTGGCTCATCCAAAGAAGGAGGATGTACCTCTCTCGTAGAATGACGGAGGTCAGATTCCACAACACTATTAACGGCGGGCCACATTCCCAATAAACTAACATGCGCTATGACCCCCAGCTGGGTGAAATAATCGCGTAAGTCAGCGTCCGGCTGTGTGCTTTGCCAGTCATGAATGCCTGCTTGTAGCGCCGGGTCCATTAAAAGGACATACCACATATACGAGAATAGACCTACGAACTGTACCACGGGCGCCGGAGACGTAAAGGTGTCTAACATTGTTTGAAAATACCCATGACCCAAGTGCGCACGGGCAAAATGCTGCAGGTCTTCAACCGACGGCTCAAATAACTCTTTTAAAGTTTGGTTGAATTCGCGTACTAGCACGGTGGCTGGCGTGGGGGGCAGGTCGCGGTCGGGGGCCAAGTCGCTACGTGTGAACGCCGCTACAGTTTTCCACATACACTGTGTTGTTCTTGTCCATACACGGAAGCCATGAGCCGACGCAGGAGGTGAACGCACTGTTTTCCAGGTACTCTCATTAAACCGGAGCTGGTCAGCGTAATGGAAGCGGTCTCCCGCAGTGCCTTCGTTAAGCGTTGCCATCGTATACACGCTATAGAAAAAAGAACACAGAATGAAACAACACACAGACGAGGCAACCTATATACTCGTATACTCTGAGTGTAGGGGTGAGAATGCGTCTAGAATGTTCTACACTGTTACGATATACACTGAATCGTAGCGATATACACTGCAACTTAATGAAGGTGTGTACTAGCTAGTTTACAATCAATCAGCGACACTGTCTCGTACTGTGCATTACGCTGTAGTGCTGCTGTTGTCTGCCGTGTTACACGATGCCCACTTTCTGACATTGCTCGAGCAGGGGGCGATGAGGCTGCTACGGATCTCCTAGCAGTAGAAGGCGCTTTCATGACTCGGGCTAGGGTGGGCGGATGAACACTATCGTCGTCGTTCATAAACTCGGGCGACGGCATCTCACTCGCTCCGATATCCGTGTGTTCATAGTCATCTCCGGGACAAAGGAAGTCCGGCAACTCTGATCCCGGGGTCAGCTCTTCGAATTTTGAACGCATGTAGTCTTCAAGTGTCGCTTCTGTTCTCCACAGGTCCACATCGTGTCCATTCTGGAAATAGGAACGGTGATTCACCGCATAGCACTTATAATACAGATGTACCAGTATGTTTCGTGTGCTGTTAAATCCGAAGGGCACCGTTAGGGTGGTTGACTCTGATGATGTGGCGGCCGGCTCTAACGTATACTCTAGCCGAGCTCCGTTAGGTATGTAGGGTATATGGTCGTATATCGTTTTCAAGATGTTCCAAAGCCGCTCCCGTTGTCCCAGCGACAAACACAGCATCGGCCGCCCCGCCCCGCCCCGGTCTCGATAATACAGCGGCACTGCATGGAACGGAGGAGCGGTATAAGGCAAGGTATAATTCCCGTCTCTCTCTTTAGGGGGATTCTGAACGTAGGACTGATAGTGCAGACTTTCCTCCTGGACTTCCAACGGTGTCTTCTCATGACTGGGCCAGACTGGCAGTAGCTCAACCACCAGACAAAACAGAAGAAACTGCGCACGAGCTACTTCTGACCACTCTCCAATAGGTTTATCGAAGTGATCTCGTTCCCTCTCAGGCGAGTCGTCATTCAACAAATAACCCTCCGGAAGCTCCAAAACATACATGCGTGCGTTACCAAATGTAGTATATGTCCTTGCCTGGTCACTGAGGCGTGCGTACCCATCACTTAAAACCTTTGGGCGTTCAAAATCGCTAAAAGGGACAGACCGTAGTGCGTAATACAACGGCTGAATACTGGCTGCATCTGCCTGGAGCGAAGTCATGGCGAAGGCTGAGCGAAGGCCGCCGCGCGGGTGAATAAGAGCCATACCTGCATGGTCTTTGTCACCCATACTGATTCCGAGCGTATTCAGATTGAGAACGGCCGCAGGACGAGGCGACGTAGACTGTGTTCCCGCTTCAGAGATGTTGGAGGTAAAATGAGCTTGTTTCAATACGTAGACCACGGGCTCATCGTACTCCGACCACTCAACCTCAACCTCGGTACATAGAAACTGATCCCCAAACGCAAGCTGAGGTAAGCTAAAGGTATGCGAGGCACGCAACGGTGCACTGGGGGATTGATGGGCTGACCGTTTGAACTCCAGCAATGCCACATGTGCCTGCTCACTATAATGAGTCAATAGAGAGGATTTCGAATTGTACCCAAATACATTTTCCAACGTTGTACTCTGTGGAACAAATGTTTTTCTCGCGTGTTCGACCGCGTTGGTTAGCTCCTGTCGTTGATTATCCAACGAGTTCGCCATGACTGAAGGTAAAAAGAAAAAGAAAAAGGAGACAGTGTAAATGTAAAGTGTAGATATATATATATATATATATATATCTATATAT
>Ga0136588_1000803_pt1 | contig 11059 bp, 13 predicted proteins | sample AntRauMFilla1564_FD_104782 | JGI IMG/M metagenome (GOLD analysis project Ga0136588, IMG submission 104782) | Saline lake microbial communities from Rauer Islands, Antarctica - Metagenome Filla 1 #564 | ecosystem: Environmental > Aquatic > Non-marine Saline and Alkaline > Saline | place... | reverse complement strand
TCCGCTATGATCTTACGGCAGTAGGGGCAGGCCCAGCCTGTGCGCTTGCCCTTGATGGTGCGCCCGTTCTTGTATGTCGGGCTGAATGTCTCGACTAGGTTCCGGTTCTTGCAGGGCTTGCACTCTAATGGCTCGCCCGCATAGGTGCGGCGCGGCTTGGTCTTGCGGTCAATGACTAGCTTTAGGCCGTCTTTTCCCAAATATCGCGTTCCCGCTTGCGAAGCTGATCCAGCGTCAATTCCTCGCCAGATGTATCGACAAAGCGGTCAACCTTCAATCCGCCCCTGAACAACTCGGCCTTGCGCTTGCCTAGAACATCATCCTGAAAGCCGCTCGGCTGCTTGCGGAGCCATCCGTCATAGTCCTGACCGGCTGGCACCTGCCCATTCATGCTGGCCCGCGTCGATGATGGCAATTCGTCAATGCCGAACCCAAGTTCGCGCCAGCTTTTCATCACCGGGCTTGTGCTGGATCGGCAGTTGAAATGCGCCGGGGGCCGTGGTCCCTTGCCCGGTTCGTACACCTTGCCATCGCGCGACATGCAAACCAGTGTGGTGCGCCCGTCAAGGGTGGCATTCCAGCGCACGCCCTTTACCAGATCATCGTTGACCTCGTATGTGACCTCTCTTGCCGTGTTCGCAGTATGATTAACCGCCGTCCGAACAACGCTTTCCACATCGCGCCGCGTCTTGGCAAGTATGCCGTCTTTGTAGCCTTGCGCAGAAGTGCCGCGAAGGTCGCGGACGATCTGCTCAGTGGTTCGGCCCTCGATAAAACCGCCGCGGATTGTGTCCCTCACCTGCCGAAAGGCGCTGGCCGCCAGTTCGGGGTAAACCTCTTTCAGCAACTTCCCTTCGAAGGGGCGGGAGTTCACCGCAGCGATAAGCTGATTAGCCGAAGGCGTGACCGTCTCAAACTTGACCGGCACAACCCTCTTGAATAAGTCCTGTTGAAATTCCCCCTCGTAGGTAGCCAGCGCCTCAAGATCGACTTGCAGCGCCCCCGTGGCGTCCACATATGCGCCATCCATGACGCGGCGCAGGTCAGTCAGCAGCTTTTCAAGCCGCGTGCGGGATAGCGCAGACATATCTTCACGCATGAGGCGGGCAACAATCCGCGTTTCCGATGCCTTTAGTGCATCAAGAACCTTCCTCGTAGTGCCGGTGCCAAGGCGTTGGAGGTAGATTTGATGCCGTGTTAGTGCGCTCTCAAGTTCTTCATTCGCCGACATTGTCGCCGCCTAGATCCGGCCCCTCGCCCTCAATCGCCTCAATCTCATCATCCGGGTTCAGGTCATCCCGAATGGACCCGCGACGCGCCAGTTCACGCAGGAACGTAGCCTTTGAAAGGTTGCCCGTGTTCACCGCCGCCAGAAGCGCCGTGACCTCTTGGGCAGACATAAGTGTCGTGCCAAAGTCTTTGTTGACGTTGACTTCAACCGTGCCGGTTTCCCCGCCGTATTCCATCATCCAGATCAGCGCCTGCTCCAGCGCATCCTTGAGAGCATCGGCGGTCATTGCCAGCGTGCTTGTCTCTTTCTTGGCGTCCAGCACTTCACCCGTTGCCGATTGCGCGCCGCTAGTGACCAGCAGTTGCAGCCCGTGGGCTTCCATCTGGAACTCTAGGTCTTTCAGATCCTGCCGCCCTGCCCCGATAGCTTGGCCGCTGTGCTCAACCCATTTCAGGTCCGCCTGAACGTCGCGTGATGTTACCGCCATGCCAGCCGCGATGGTGATTGGCTCGTCGTCCTCACGCCCTGAACCAAAGAGGATCGGCACGCGCGCGAAGTGCAGAATGTTCCGCTGGTCGCTCTGGCTCTGCCAGTGGGCGATGTTCACGTCTGACAGGTCATCCAGCAGCGGTTCGCCAATGAAGAACCCCTTGCGGTTTGCGTAGAACGGAATGACCGTGATTTCCGTGGCCTCGCTGGCGTATGCTTCCTCGTGCTGCTCCAAGTTTCCGGCTCTGTTCTTGCGGTAGAGGCGAACGTATACGCGGCCCTCGATCAAATCCAGAACGCGAACCTGCTTGATTTCCAACTCCCCAAATTCATCCTCGGGGTCCGGTTCTGTCACCGCTTCCATGAGGCGCAGCTGCGTCAGGGTGGTGACGTTGCTGATTGTCTCTGTGCGCCAGCCTAGCACGTCCTCCACGCGCAAATGCACCAGATAGGGGCGCAGGTTGCCCGATGCCGCTTGTTCGCGTGTGACAACGCCCTGACGTGGCGGTGCGTCTGCCATGATATAGGCCACGCCGCAGCCGCTCAAAGCATCCTCGAACACCTCGCGGGCGAATGTAGACAGGTCGCGGCCCTGCATATCCACATTCATGCACCATTCGATCAGCCGGGCCGATGCGCCCTCTGCCAATTCGACCGGCTTGTCAAACACTCGGCCCGTCATGTCCCGCGCTGTCTTGCGATACCCGTTGAACAGCCAGGACGACTTGAGCCGCGCGTCGTATGTTTCCTGCCCCTCGCCCTCGAACTTGGGCAGGTACGTCTTGCCCGCAGCCCGCATTGCCGTTGTGCCGCCCATGAGCGCGCGGCCCTTGGCAGCGGCATTCAGCATTGCCTCCGATGCCTTGGACCGATCTGCAACCTTGCTCATAGACGAAGTTCCTGTGCTTTGAAGCTGGCGCGATCAATGGGCCATTCGCGGTGAACCATGTAACCGATGGCAGTTGTGATGTGCTGGCTTTCGTTGGTCTGGTCCTCTTGAAACGTGCTGCCCTTTTGAAGCTGCACAGTCGCCAGACCCTTGTTGACCATCTTTGCTTTGCTCGTGTTTACGAAAAGGCGTCTTTCGCCGTCCGCGTTGCATATCTTGGCGCGAACCGCGTTCTGCCTGTCTTTGATTGAAGGCGCGGCCTTTGCCACCCTGCGCGAAAACGTCCATCCCGCCTTGCGTAGAACGTCTTCAATTTCGGTATAGTCCGATGCGTGACCGTGCTTTTCGCCCGCCCTGCCCGCCGGGTCGCCATAGACCAGCACGCGCTTGTTCTGGTGGTCGCTGTATCGCTCAACAAATTCTGTTGCCGATTGCCGCGAAACTGCGCTTGTCAGGACGATCTCGTCCAGCAGATACAGGCTGTCTTTGCGGACAACCCCGATAGCTGACGAAAGCGGCGTGAAGTTCTGGTCGTGCATCCAACATAACTGCTCGTGCGGTTGGATTTCTTCGCTTGTGTGGTTGTCTTTTCCGTAATCTTCGTAGATCCGGCCCGTTGCCGTTTCAAAGCTGGCCTCGAACTCTTGCTGAAACTGCTTTTTGCTCATTACCCGGCGGGCTGATGCAATCACATCATCCGGCAGGATTTCCGATGATTTCCAGTGGTACGCAGCCCACTCAGGATCGCCCGAAGTCAGCGCGTATTGGTACATATCGTAATAGTGGTTCAGACCGTCAGGAACGCCAATCAGCCAGCACCACGCCCGATAGTCAGGGCGAAGCGGCGAAACCGTGTTCAAGGCTGGCAGAATGTTCGCCTGCCAAGCGTCCTCTTTCACGTCCGCGATTTCGTCAATGACGCCGCCCGTCCAAGGGATACCCTCGATGCGCTGCGGCTTGTCCAGACCGATCAGGTGTATCTCTGACCCGTTCGGCATGAATATCTTGAGGTCGCTTTCGCTTGGCCTCTTTGCGTGTGATGCAGAGAAGGTCAACGCCTTCATGTCATCCCAAAATATCTTCTTGACCTGATCCCGCGTCGGTGCAGCGCAGAAATAAAGTTCGTCGCTGTTCCGCATTGCCTGCTTTGCAACAAAACGCTTGGCCCGCTCTGTCTTCCCGGATCTTCGGCCCGCTGGAACAACCTTGAACCGGACAACCTCGTCCTTAAGCCTTACCTGCTCTGGAATGTCGATCAGCGGATACCAGCGCCCCGCCTGTCGCCCTAGCTGAATGCTCACCCTGGCAGCTTGTCAGCGATCTGGCGCAATGCGTCCGCAACCTCGTCCGAGCCGCCGCCCTGCTGATCGTGGAAATGCTGGCGAAGCTGACCCAGTGCAGAAACCCGCGCCGAATGGCTTGTGCCCTCGCCCTCGCGCTCTGCCTCAATCGCAAGGCGCTGGATAACGTAATCCATTGAAATGTGAGTGCGCTCTGTCCGGTCTGCTTGGCTACGCGCTATCTCAGCAGCGATACCAACATTTACCAACAGGCGCGGCCCTTGCTTGTTCGGGTGACTGTATCCAGCCGCCGCCGCCGCCTCAGTGGCGTTGCCTTTGTTTGATAGGTATTCCGCAACAAAACGCTCCTGCTTCGCAGTAAGCGCCATAATGACTTCCCGTCAGTTGTTGGATGTGTTGGGCTTCCCGCCCGGTTGTCTGTTATGCCAACGCCAGCTTGCCTCGCAGTGGCGTGCGCCGAAGATTGCCACCCATGCCCGCCAGAAGCGCGCGTCTCGCTTGCTCCATGCTCTTGCGCATAGGCTCTGCGATGCGTCTGCGAATAGCAGGTCGTGGATGATGCGGGATATGTTTGGCATCTGAGCCTCGCGGCTGGATGTGTGTTGAGCGCAGGCCGGGAAACCTTCTTACAGTGGTTGTTCGGCTCTAGAAACCTATCCCGCAACGTGGTGTTAATTTGACTTCACTAGAAGCACCCGCGCTCATGTGAATGCAGGAACACCTTGGCGCTGGTGTCTTAACGGGAGCGAAGTATGCGCCCACTTGTCCCAATCCTGCATTCGCATCAAAGCGGCTTAGAAAACGCGGGGCGATGATTAAAGACCTTCGCTCTTACTATCGAGACGGTCAGGCGAGTCCGCGTCTGAATCAAAAAGAGCCGCAGGTATCCCCGCCGCGCAATTCAATCTGATTATGCCAAATGTAACATCCCGATTTTTTATGTCAACCACTTACTGGCCGACTCCACCTTCCGCTGAATTAGATTCAAATCAGTTGCGGACATTGGGCGTCCAACACCAGATGCGCTGTCAATGCTGTTTGATCGAACATCCCAGTAGTCGCCCACATCCATAAGGCTCACCTCCGCTAGAGATGCTACCTTATCAATTATCCCGAGTGCATCTATAGGGCCGACCTCGAACCACTCACCCCTGTGATGTAATCCTAGCTTTTTTGCTACTGAATGCACTTCTAGTTCAAACTTAGTAACCGTACCCCTCGGGGCAAACCGAACGCCCCAAATCATCATCTTATAGGGCATTCCGGTCTGCATTTCTGAGACCCTTTTGTAAACGTTCGTAGCCTTGCCAATTTTTACATACGGGAGTTCCTTAGCCCCTACGACATAAATTGAGTGATATGCGTCGGGGTGACAGGTCTGGCGATCAGCTATAGCTTTCAATGCGGCCTGCCTGACGCGCTCACTTTCGTGAGTGCTGCAATAGCCCGTTGCGCCCCTAGCTTGCGCAAAGCATGCGGGGTATCCGCAAATTTTCTTTTTGTTGCCGCCGTCTGCATTTTTACCTATGTAGCTATCAGCCATTACGTGATCCTTTCACGATCCGTTTGGTTAGGGCTGGTTCCGGTGTTAGCGCACCGTCCAGCCCATTTATTTTATATATAATAACCACTTAGATCAACCCTGAATAGCATCCAGACGCTGCATGGCCGCGACGAAACGCCTGCCCGCTGCTGTTGGCTTTCCGTCGTCCCACAACTCAACCTGATAGCGCATTGCGAGGTTGATTGCCGTGCGCTCTGTGGCCAGCAGGCACCCAAGCTGCCCTTGCCAGTGCATCCACGCTGTCTGCGCTTGCCTGTCGCGTTCTTCTTCGGTGCGCAGGTCCGGCTTGTCGTCGGCGCGCGTCTCGAACCGCTCCTGCATCATTTCAATCTTGGCGCACTTGGGGTGCGGGCTGACCCCGATGCTCTTATGGTAGCGCACCTCCGCCGATGTCAGGGCGATGTGCAGATCCCATAGGCGCTTGGCTTGGTCTTCCGCGCATATATCGCAGATCGCCATGCCCGCGTCCTCCGATAGCATTGTAACATTCATGTCGCTGGCCTTTCCCTTTCCCATGCGTCTGGCGCGCGCTTGCAAGACAACCCCGTCCGGCTCACGCTCTGCCCTTGTAGATGCCCTCTGCGGCCTGCCCGACGCTTCCCGCTTGGGCGTGTCTGCAAGATCGAAGATCGAGTTGCGCGCCTTCTTTCTGCGCCGTGCTGCTGCTCTGCTGCTCATGCTTTGCCCCCCTGCTGGTCTGCCCAAAGCTCCAAAACGTCAGCGATGCGCTCAAAGCTACCCATCAATGAAATCATGCGAGCCTCCATGTCTTCTTCGCGCTGGTAGTGATCTGCGGTGCGCTGCTCTTCCCTCAGAAAGCGTTCGGCGCGTAGTCGCTTGCGCTCGTCATACTTCTGCTTGGGGGTCATATTACTCGCCATTAGTGAAAACCTTTTCTGCCTGCCCTTGCGGGGGTTGCTGCGCCTCAAGCTCGTCTATGCGGCGCTGTCGCCAGTCGAGCATCCTTTGCATGGTGTCTATGCGCTCACCTTGCCGCTCTATCGTAGTGGCGTCCTTGGCCGCTTGGTGCCAGAGCGCCTTGATCGTTTCGGCCTGCGTTTCGTTCTGCGCCTCTACGCTCATTTGGTCATGAGCCATCACGCGTCCCCTGCAATGAGCGCGCGTAGAATTGCTATGAGCCATGCGCGGGCGGGGTTGTCTGCATGGCCCGAAACCTGCGTGCCCCAGCCAACAATAGCCTTGTATGGTGACGGGCAAGAACCCGGTATCATGCCGGGATATTTGGCTGTGCGGTAGACTTCCCATCCGATATCCGGCAAAACCGCCTCGTGCAGCGCCTTGGCTGCGTCCAGTGAGCCCTTGTATGCGTGGCGGCAGTGTTCCTCACGGAGTTGAAGCGCCATGTCTTGACAAGGTGTAGAGAAAACTGCGCGGTTAGCCCTACGGAATCCCGAGTCATCCCCCGCCTCGACCTTCGCCAGCAACGCTTCCAGCGCCTGTTTACGTTCGCTCATGCTCCTGCCCTCCTATGCCTGTGCTTCGTGGGTGTGGACGCGTGCGCCCATCTCGATATGCATTTCTCGCGCTGCTTCCATGCGCGCATAGTCCGGCTTGTATCTGGCTGCGATCTTGCGGGCGGCTCGGTCGCGTAGCTGTTTGAGCATGATGGCGCGGGCCTGCTGGGCCTCCGTTCTCACCATGGCCTTTGTGGTTGTGTATTCCCGCTCATATGCGGTTTTTATGCCAGCGTGACGCAATACCTTTTGAAGTGTGCCGCGTTCCATTCCGAGTTTTTTTGCAAGGTCAGGAATGGTCATATCTTGCTCTACCGCCATTTCGGATGCCGCCTTTGCCCATTCAATGCGCATCCGCTTCTTTTCCGCCGCCTCGAACGCCAGTTGCTCTTTCCAGCTTCTCATCCCGTCGGTGATTTCTGTTTTTTCCATCTCGCGTATCTCTCTATAACTACTGTTGTTCTTGTATTGCTGGTTGGAAAGGGCTGTTGTCAGGGCATAGGACGACTAGCCCCAGCAACTTGCCGGAGTTAGCCCCTACACCCTGAGCGATCTTGCTGGCCGGAGCCGGGCCGCCGCCTTGGGCCGATCTGGTGACTGTTGCCTGCCCCAGATCGTGAACCGCTACTTTCGACGCCTTAGCAACTGCGCCGGGGATCGGGCTTCGGTCTTTCGGACTGCCCTTCGCTTGTGATCCCGCCCCATGGTAAGCGTTCCAGTTGCTGCGCCATCGTCTAGTCATGACCGCCCGCAACACCGGCCCCGTTGTATCCTTTGCAAACGGGGATGCCTGAACTCTCACAGCTACCGCACCTCCCTCAAATGCACGGCCACGGCGCGCAGGCCGCTTGCAACGTGCATGTCATTGAAATCCCCGCGCTCTGGGGGCTGCGTCCATACACGGCCCGTCTGTGCCGCGAAAAACTCGCCTGTGCCCTTGCCGTGAAGCTGCTCCAGCGGCTTGTCGTGATCGGCGGCGATAATGCTGCCAGACAGGCCGGATGCCACTGTCGCCACGTTGGACGCCGCAAAGGCGCTCAGGACGGTCGCAGAGCGGCCCAGCAGGCGCAGCGCGGCCCTAACGCTCAGTGCGGTGGCGTAGCCCTCGCAAACCCACGTTTCGCGCCCTGTGGCGATCCTGTGAGACGCACCCTTCATGGCACCGCGATAGATGTTCTTTTTCCCGCCGTCCGGCCCGATGATCTGAACCGTGGTGATCTGCTGCGCCACACGCCCCGGCACGATCAGCCACGGCCCATCCCCTTCGGGCAGGCGAAATGCAATGTCGCGGCCCAGCTGGTGATCGGGGATAAGCGGGCGCAGATCGTCCAGGACAAGCCCCATCTCCTCGGGGAACCCCTTCGCCGCCAAATACGGGTGTTGCGCGGGCTGTGCTGCCCTCACGATGGCCTCGCAAATGCGCGCGACCTCGGCCCGCTCCTGCGCTTCGCGGCGCTCGGCTTCCATATCCCGCTTTGGCGGCTGGATGCTCACCGCGTCCGCTGTGCCCGCTTCGGAAAAGCGCAGGCTATCCCCAGTTATCCAGTTGTACGCTACGCCAGTCTTTCCATCCGTGTTGACCATCACGCGGCCAGAGCCGTTACCCCTGCCCTTGCCCTCGACCGGGCACTTGACCCATTCGCCCAGCTTGGTTTGGCGTGGCACCTGAATTCCAATGGCGGTGCAGGCGTCCTGCATGGATGCGTGAATGCTCATGACGCCCTCCGCCTCGCCTGCTTGCGGAATCGCGCCACCTCACGGGATGCCAGCGCATAGGCGGCGGGGTCCGGTGAGGCAGGGATGCCCATGTCAAACCAGCCAAATGGGATAGGCGCGCTCGGATAAATCCCGCGCCAGATCCCTGCGGCCCACTTGCGCGCAACATCCTCGCCCTTGCGCGTGTTCTCTGACGTGTAAGCCAATGCCCCTTCCCAAACCTTGCGCGGGTCTTTCAGGCAATCGGCGCGCAAGCCTGCGCGGGGCTGCATGGTGTCTGCCATGCTGAACTCTTGCAATTCGCCCTCTACAGCAACGATGCCGGACCGTGCGGGCTTTTCCCAACCGCATGACATGCAGCTATGGCCGCGCATTGCGCCGCTGCACTCAGGGCAAACCACCTTTTCGCGCACCTGCTCGTTGCGTTCTCGCGGCGTGCTGTCCTGCTTGGTGGACTGGTCCAGCGGTCCGGCACCATTTTCCCACACGTCGAACATATCCAGCGCAAAGCGTTCCACGTTGCCGGAGTGGCAGAGCCATAGCTTTTTCGGCACATCGGCGTGAACGCGCATTACCCTCCCGATTTCCTGCATATGGCTGGAAAGGCTCTTGCGGTACGGCTTGCACGAAATTCCTACCGCGACATCTTGAACATCAAACCCCTTTGTGAGAACCCCGCATGATACCAATCCGGTGATCAGGCTATCGGGGCGGCGGAACTCCGCGATTTTCTCTGCGCGCTCGCTGTCGTCGCGGTCCAGATAGCTGATCTGCTGGAAGTTGTGACCGGCAGCGTTGAACGCGGCGCACAGTTCGCGCCCGTGCTCCACGGTCGGGGAGAATACGATGGTTTTCGCAGGTCCGCCAAAATGCTCGTTCGTCTTGCCTTCCCATTCCTGCACCACGTCACCGATGATCTGGATGCCAGCCGTGCTGGCGCTGCCGTCCGAAAACTCGCCATAGCTGTTCAGGCCGAGATCCGCGTCCTCCGGCGATTTCGCAACGTAGATTTTCGGCTCCGTCAGGTGCCCCTGCTCGATCAGGCGGCGGGTCGGGATCACGTTTATTACATCGTCCCAATGCTCGCCCATGCCCTTGGTGAATGGCGTTGCGGTCAGGCCGATCTTGATGGCCTGCGGATTGCGCGCCATGTAGTCAATCGTTGCCTTGTATTGGCAATGCACCTCGTCAACGATGATCAGATCAGGATCGCGGGGCAGCGTGCGCTTTGCCAGCGTTTGCGCGCTGCATACCTGCACATTCTCACGCGGGCGCCACCGCTCGTTGATGCCCTGAATGATGCCGTGATCAATGCCGTATTCATCAAAGACTGCGCTGGTCTGGTCTACCAGTGCCACGCGATCCACGATGAACAGCGCATAGCTGCCCTTGCGGTCCGCCTCTTTGAGCAGGTACGCGGCGATTAAGGTCTTGCCAGCTCCGGTCCCGGCGCACAGGATCAGCCTGCGCTTGCCGCCACGGATGCCAGCGCGCAGGCCGTCAGTCGCGCTCGCCTGATAATCGCGCAGGTGGATTTCCTTCGATGGCGTGAAATTCAGCATCTGGCGGTGACCTCCTCATAGGCTGCGGCCTCGGCGGTGGTGCGGTCCTGCCCGCCGTCAAACTCGCGGATGGACGAGCGCTCTTGCCAGTCGTCAACCAGCGGCCAAACCTCACGGTGAAGCGCATCCCTGTTCCTCGCCACCCAAGCCAAGGCATCATCGGTCAAGCGCCCGCGACGTAGCTTGATGCGCCACCCTTCGCGGATAACCTCACCACTGTTTGCCCTTATGCGGTCCAAAATTGGGGTCACAGCGAAACCACCTGATTTTCTCTCAGCTCCAGGTTCTGCTTTTCGAGGCTTTTCGCCTTTTCCTCAAAGAAGTTTGCGCGCCGTGTTTCCTTAGCAAGCCTAACTTTTGTTTCGTCCCTCTCATCGCGGAGGCGAAATGCTTTGGACTGTAACTTGTTGATTTTTCCATCAGGGTCATTGGCCGAAAATTCCGACAATTGCTCTTTCAGGTCGGCTATGTCGGATCTCAGAGATTTTATGCTGCCATTCGCTTTTTTCAGTTTTTCGCGAACTTCTGTATTTTCCTCGCGCAGCCCTATCACCTCATCCTCAAGCCCTTCCCGCGTCAGATTGGATAAACCCTTGCGAGCGGCGGCGTGCGGGTCAGGTTCTTCGACGGGGGTAGCGTCCTGCTTTGCAACGGTCGCGGCTGCTTCGGCTGCGTCGGCAGCTTTCGCGGCCTCTGCGGCGCGCGCCAACGCTGCGGTGGCTACGGCTTCGTCGGTGGCTTCGGCTGCGTCCTTGCGGGCCTTTTCTTCTTCGGCCTTGCGTTTTGCGGCTTCCTCGTCCGCCGCCTTTGCGCGGGCTTCGGCGTCTTTGCG
>Ga0136588_1000802_pt1 | contig 11061 bp, 9 predicted proteins | sample AntRauMFilla1564_FD_104782 | JGI IMG/M metagenome (GOLD analysis project Ga0136588, IMG submission 104782) | Saline lake microbial communities from Rauer Islands, Antarctica - Metagenome Filla 1 #564 | ecosystem: Environmental > Aquatic > Non-marine Saline and Alkaline > Saline | place... | reverse complement strand
CCTCTTGTGAAAACATAAAAACGTCTTCCATTATAGGATACCCGTAAGGGTCTGTATCCCCAGTAGGTCTTTGTATATCATAATAAAGACCGAAAAAAGAAGTCTTCTTGTAGGTATTACTGGGAACTAATGTACTTCCGGACGAAACATCTAAAACATAATCTCCATCTTCATTGGGACCATATGTTTGGGTCAATTTATATTTCCCTGTATTCTCGTTATCGAGTACATCTTTTATTAATACATTTTGTGTATATTTTCCATCTACTGATCTTATTTCTTCCAAAAATCCTGTGGTAGATTGGAGCGGGGTTATAACAGCCTCGTTATATTTAACATTAAGCCAATATTCCTTAACCCTTAAATCTTGATATCCAAAAAATCTAATTGCATTTATTAATCCTCGATAGCTTCCAATATAGGGGAATGTTTCTTCCCCTGCAATCATTAATTCCTTTCTTTTCTCATTGATCTCTATATAGTCAGGAAGAGGCTCGCTTGGGTCATGATCTCTAAGTATTGTGGAATCTTTCGGTACAAATGCCCTTCCCAAATTTCTAGTTAAAACATCCAGTCTTTCGTCGTCACCGATAACTTCACCATAAAAATCTAATTCTAGAACTTTCACCGGACCATTATCAGTTAGCTCTTCAACTACCATTTTTCTCTCGTAAACTTCGGCTCCAATATTAATGGTATTCATAGCTACATTTATAGCTAAATGGGAACTAATATTTTCAGTAGTTACAATATATCCATCTTCATAAAAATCACTAGCATCTTCCAGAATTTCATATGCAACATTTGGGTAATTATAGATAGCAGGCTCGCCTGTTTCTGGGTCATTTTCCGAAACTTTATAATTAAATATTATATTAGTTACGTCTGTATTCCCATATTTATTATTAGTCCATCGGGTCCTCCATATATTTTTAGAATTAATATCAGGATCAGAATGAGGATATCCAAGTACTACTGGTCCATCTGAGACTTCTTTGAATTCTTGAATTACATATACCTGAAAATTCTCAAAAAGCCCAGCTGAAACTTCTTCGAAATATGCAGCCCCTTTAAAGTATCCCCCTGGTCTATCAATATATGACGTTTCGAAATATAATTTTTTACCATCTCCTATAAAAGTGTTCCCTGTGAAAGCTTTGAATGTAACCTCAACCTCAGTAGAGCTTAAAGTAATAGAATCAACTTTTCCTGATATTTTATTAGGACTAGCAAGTATAGAAATATCTATGGTTATTTCCGCTCCTTTTAAAAGATAATCAGAAACCTCAGAAGCCCACATTTCTATAGAAAATCCATTTACGTCTTTTATATTAAGAGTGATTTTATTCTGTGAATCTAACAAAGAAACGTCTACGTTTCCTTTTATGGAAGAATCATCATCAGAGACATACAAAAATTCCGCATCCGCTGAACTAGCTCCGGTAGGGCCAACATATTCAAAATTTAAAGGATCTCCTTTTTTATCAAAAAATAATAAATTTCTATTAGCCATTTAAAAAACTCTTTTATTGTTTTTAGGTACAGTATAATTAAAAAAGTTTTTTATTTGTTTTACGCTTTCTATCAAAGCAAAAATAACTTTTTGTAATTCTTTTAATATGGATTCTTTTGTAGGATCTCTAAAAATAACATTCGACATTGTATTTTCCATAATACTCTCCTTATAATCATACCCTTCCCTAACGTTATCGTTAATAGAATCTCTCACATCTTTTAAATTATCAGTAGGATCAAAAGCGTAATATTTCCTTTTCATATTTGAAGGAACTATATGAGTTAATATTTCATTATATTCATTAGGATCCGAACAAGGAGAATATTTATATTCACCCCTAGAATTTATAATTACTCTTCTATATCCAGAGCATCCCATATTATATGCTCTATCCTCGGCAAGTTCCACAGTATCATAAACATCTTTTTTAGAATATTTCGTACTGACACTGGACCTAAGTTTTAAGCCTACCGGAGAATAAGTAAATGCTTCATTCTCTTCAAAATATGGGGTATAGTCTCTTTTCATATTATTATTGGTTTTTGGCTATCAAAGCTTTTTTCTGTTGTGCAGACCTTTGGGCTCCATAACCCTTTGGAACTATTTCGGTAACGGTAATATTTAAACTTCCGGGTTTATTTTTAACTATTCCTTCATCAAAGAAAAGTCCATCTCTATCTTCGAACCCACCTCTTAGAAGTACTAATTCATCTTTGTCCATAATTATATCTCCATATTCGTTAAGACCCAATAATTTTGATTTTTCTCCCGTAGAAAGGTTGTTTAATTCTTTAGTAGTTAATTTATTAGCTTCGTTTTTCTGTCCTATAAAATAAAAGGAAACTGAATCTATTCCAGGAATACCTTCAATTATAGCTATAATATCTGATTTTGGAACTCTATCTCTTCTTTTTAGGTTTATAAAATATTCACCTAACTGGTCCCTGATATTATCCTTTATTATATCTATATCATATCCCTCAAAAACCGTTATTACTGCATTTCCAACATATCTAGTTATACTAGGTTCAAGGATTTTAACAACAGTAGAAGCTATCATAGAACCTGAATCTTCTATAAGATTAAGAACTTGTAACCTCTGCGATCTAGTTAACAAGAAATCTTGGATGTCTAAATCAAAATAATCCTCGTTGGATTCCAAGTTTAAGTTAACATTTGGAACCAAATAAATATAGATAACATTATCATCCTGTAGATTATTATCATCGAAGGTAGAAAATGCACTAACCTGAGAAAATACACCAAGTCTTTCTAGAAAAATTTCATAGTTTTCAGCATTAGCAAAAACAAAGGATCTACTAGTTTTAGGTGCAACTAACTTTATTAATTCAACAGATTCAGGATCGGCTCCAAATGAGGGATCAACTTCTGGCTTTATTTCTAAATAATTATTTAGATTTACTTCTCTACCAAATAAATCCTCTCCAGAATCACTGAATACGAAAGTTAAAGGATTATCCCTAGTTGATACCATATTCCCGGCAAATCCTAAAGATTCTAAATATCTAACTCTAATTAAAGATCCTCTTTGTGGAACTTTTCCAAAATTAGTATTTCCAAAATAAATATCTACCCCTGTTGAAATCCCACTTTTAGAAAGAAATCCCCTTCCGTCATATGGTATATCATAAAGGGAATCATATTTTTCCCATTTTTCTTCATTAACAAATACATTAACATATTGTTGATCTACATAAGCTCCAGCAATACTATTAACATTAAAACTTTGTAAGTTTCTCTGAGTTCCGGTAAAAGTAGATTCTTTAAAAGTTCCTTGAACTATTTTAAATTTCTTTAAATTTCCAGAGGTCAATGTAAATTTGGTTTTATTTTCATTCATTACTAGGGTATAAAACAAACCATTCTGTTCACATCTAATCCTAGTATTATTATTCAATATTATAGCACCCCCATCTATATCAGATTCCTTATTGTTCCATTTTAAATAAACTTCCCCTTGAGCAGTAGTTGCTCTTCCTGGATCATAACCTGCTATCCTAGCCAAACTTTTAACCGAATAGTCTCTAGTAGCTTGCATTATATTTAATTCAGTTATAGAGTCTTCTATAAAATAAAGAATTAACTGAGAAAGGTTCTGTAAAACAAACAGAATTTGTCCCCATGCAGAAGCAACGGTAAAAACATTTCTTGATTGATCATAAGCTCTCTGTAAATAATCAAAAGAATCTGCTACCAATCCTTGTATTAAAATGTTGTTTTTCTTGAATATATTCATTTCTATTAAAATACTTTTAAACTAACTACTGGGATGTTACTATTGTCTCCTGCTACCGGAATATAGAAATCAAAAAGCCCTATATCTCTCTTAGTTCCTAATTGAAATTTTACATCAAAAGATCCACCAACATTAGAAAATTCGGGGGCGTAAGTAAATATATGCTTTCTAATTTGCTCTTTTATGGAATCTTCAGATAGATTCATTTCAAATAAAAGAGAATCTAGACCTAGACCAAAAAGCGGATCCCCCAGAACTTCACCTTTATTGGTTAACAGAAGCATCTTAATTTGACCTATGGCCATTTCTACTTTATCATTAACCTCTAATTGTCCTTCCTTATATCCTGGGTCTGACGGGTCTCTATTGTAAATTTCTTTCATAGGAAATTCTTAGTTTCCTATTATATATCACAAGATCCGTGATTGAGAAATTATTTTATTTATGATATATAGAGAAAATACGGCAAGATATGAATAATTTATATGATATATTGAGAGAGCTTAAATCTAGAAAAAATCCCCAAGTTGGTCCAGTTTTAAGGAAGATTAAAAGAGATGAGATAATTATTAAGCATATAAACAAAGAAACTAGATTTCTTGATAGTATATATAAAAATATTTCCATTCAGCAAAGATTTTATCACGTATGGTTTAATATAACAAACCCTCCAAAATGTGAGTATTGTGAAGATGTAAAAAAATTCTCACAATACTCTAGATTTTCTATAGATCAAAATAAAAAGGATTCAAATTATTATAAATATTGTGGAGGGATTAAATGTATAACCAAAGATTTTATAGAAAGAGGTTGTGGGAATCAAGGGTATGGTGCATTAATAGCTAAAATAAAAAATGATCCGAAATTATACGAAGATCTTTGTTCAGAAACAAAATTCTTGGATGTTTTTTATGATGATATATCAAATTCCCAAAGATTCTATCACATTTTTTTCGAATCTTACGAAATAGAAAAATGTGAATTTTGTGGAACCCCGAAAAAATTCACATTTAATGATAAATTTTCTACCAATAAAAATAAAAGGGATTCAAATTATTGTAAATCATGTAATTCAAAAGAATGTATTTTATTGGCAACTATTAAAGAATCAAAAAAAGGGGTATTTAATAAATATGGGGTTACGAACATTTGGGAAATTCCAGGATATCGAGAAAAATTAACTAACACGAATTTAATCAAATACGGGAGCGAATATATTATGGGGAGCGAACACTTTAAAGATAAAGTAAAGGAAACTATAAATATTAAATGGGGAGGTGACCATCCAACTAAACACGAAAAGACTAAGAATAAAAAATACGAAACGAATCTAAAAAAATATGGATTTTCCTGCGCATTACAAAATTCACAAATCCAAGAAAAACAACTTAAGTCCTGTTTTAAATCTAAAAAATATAAAATGACATCGGGTAAAATTGTTTATGTACAAGGATATGAACCATGGGCATTAGATATTTTACTAGCAAAATATCAAGAAAATGATATTATAGTTGATAAAACGGGGATTGAAAAATATATAGGGAAGACGAAATATATTAATGAAAATAATAAAACATGCATATATTTCCCAGATATTTATATTAAATCTATTAATGAAATAATCGAAGTGAAATCAGAATACACATACCTAATAAACGAAAACGAAAATATTCTCAAGAAAAATGCTATACTCAATAAAGGGATTAAATTTTCTTTTTGGATTTTCGACATTAATAAAAACCTAAGAATAATTTAACATAATCGATTGATTATCAACATATTATCAATTCCATTGAAGGAAAAAATGCGGAGTATTTTCTCCGTCTATCATATCTTTAACCTCCTGAAGTTCATTTTCTCCGTCGGTTCTTAAGTCTGAAGGGTTTACCTGGACCCCGCCAGGAAGATTATAGTTGAACGCACTTAGCATTCTCGCTAAGTTTATTTTAGCTCTAGCTATAGTATATCTTACGAATAATTCATCGTCATATAATTCATCATCATCCAAAGCAACAAAGCATCTTATAGCTACATCTACTCCTCCTGGATCGAAAGCTCCTTTGTTACTTTGTGGACCAGATTCTCCTCCGACTCCACTTCTGTATGGATCCCTACCTAAAATAGTTAGTTTCTTAGAATTTTTATTCCATTTATAGGCAAACGTTTCTAGCATATAAGCTCTAGCTAAATCAAAATATGAATACATTACTGTTCTATATACTAAGTTGTCTCCCACGAAAGGTGACATTAAAAGTTCAGATCCTAGAAGTTTGGAATCTCCGAAATCCTTGTCTGGGTTTCCACTTATTCCAGTTCCATTAACTTCTCTAACGTCATGAACCGTTATGATTTTAGCTGGAAGTACTATCTGTCTGGTTCTTCTAAATTCTTGATGGTTAAAAACCTCACTAGCAACTACCATTACTCTTTCTTCTACAGCGTACTGATAATTATCATACATCCATGCTCTAGCTCTTTTTATTATCCTTTTAATTTCAGGTTCTTTTAGATTATAAGGTAAAGAACAGCTATGTGAAAGATCATCCTGTATTTCTTTTATTAATTCGGCTTCGGTCATCTAATCAATTATCATTTTTAAAAAAGAAGTCTTTGCTTTTATCGTTCTTATCTTTTAATCTAGAATCAGTAACAAACCTAGCATTTCTTTTTTCCGACCATCCTTTAACGGTCTCAGTAGTTTCGCTAATTTTAGCATTTTTAGCAGTATTTCCCGCTCTTAGTACTCCCCCCTCTATATCGCAGTCAATTTTTTTACCTTTAGAATCTATAAAGCAATCTATTAACTTATTAGAAAATTCAACGGAAGTATCTTTTATTTTACTGTTTTTGATATTGGATCCTCCAGCTACTTCAGAGTCTATAATTTCACTACCCCCAACTTTACAAGAATGAAAAACACAGTTTTTTATAACTGAATTTTTAATATCACAATTTATTAGATCAAAACCAGAAATATTAAAAGCGTCTCTTATTTTAGCATCTTTTACTTGGAATCTACCTACACTGGTATCATAGTTCAAAAATCCTCTTTTTAAATTCCCATCCACTATAAGGTCAAATATTTTATCCCTTATTGTTGTATAGTAGGTTTTTATATTTTCGTCCCCTCCTTTAAGATCAACTAATATATGAAAGTCAGGATAGTGAGTAAAAAACCTTTGGGGATTTGAAAAACTACTAACCACGTTTCTATACTCCTTCATCATAGTTTCCAACTTCGAAACATCATCTCTAGAATAACCAGAAATTCTGCCGCTTAGAATATCATAAATATAAAGACATACATAGTCCATTATTTCCCTGATATCTTTAGATTTTTTCTGGTAATCAAGCCCTCCTATGTAACGGATTTCAATATAGCCCTTAGAAAGTTTAGAAAAATTTACCCCATAATACTTATCTTCTGGGATTTTAAATAACTTCGGATCGATATTTCTTATGTTTTCAACAGAAGAAAATCTATTCCTAGGTATTACTCTTTTTATAGATTTAGCATATACATTATTTGATCTATTTCCGAATTTTTTATAGATCATTCCTTCATTAAAACCTAAAATAAATTTGAGCCTATCTATATGTTCTATTCTATTTTTTAAATCAGTATCGAATTTATCGAAGCTTATAGAAAATTGGAAAGAACAAGAATCCGTAGTATACGCATTCTTGTCTATCCATCTTAGCATTTTATAAAATATTGGTATGGCTTCATTATAAGGTAAAGGTCCCGTTATCAACTCATACATTTTAGATCCTCCTGAATAATCAGGTTCTAATTTAAAGGTATTTCTATCAACCTTCATTTTAGAATGGTACTTATCACAAAGCTCTACATTCTTACCAAGAACTTCGGAAATAGATTTCCTCATTTCTCCTTTAAGCATTCCAGAAAAGAATTCGAATTCGAATCCTATAACGGAAGAGGCTAATGCAGTTGCTTTATCAAAGTGGTTTCTTTTATTCATCCGATATCATCGCGAAAATTTTTCCTGCTATAGGATCTACCTCATAAATTACTACAGTAGTTTCGTCTCCCGTACCCAAATCTGCTGCACTATGACTTAGATTATCATTAGGAACTAAAGCTAATGAACTAATTTCTGGAATTTCTACAAGAACCCCCGTCTTTTTTTTATGCTTAACTTTAGCGCTAAATTTAGGATTTTTTCCATTGTTTATTTCAGCCTCAAGTTCATACAACCTTAAAGTCTTTTCTAGTGGTTCAGAAAAGGTTAGAGTTAATCTATTATTATCTCTAACCTCTTTTACATAGAATTCTATTTCGTCACCTGGGCTAAAGCTACTTAGTTCACTAAATCCACCCAATTCTGTTTTATGAAGTAATCCAGTATAAATATCTTCCCATTCAACAAAAACTCCAAAACTAGAAGTACCTGTTACTAATCCATGATATTTTTTAGTAAGATCCAATTCTTGAATTTTATGCTCCATTATTTTTTCAAGATATTTCTTATAAGAAATAATGAAAATATCCTTAGTTGGAATATAACTGTCGACCATAACAGGAATCTCTTTTCCTATATAAGCTTCGAAATCGGTTATTTTATTAGCAGCAGCCAAAGATCCTGGAAGGAAACATTTTATTCCAGAAATATTAGCGATATATCCACCTTTGTTAATAGATTCAACTATAGCAGTATATGCAACTTTTTCCTCCTTTATCTGCATAAATAATTCAACTTTTAGACTATCTAAATAGTGATCTATGGCTGAACCGAAGTAATCGTCATTAACCTTTCTAACTACTAGAGTAATTCCAGTACCTACAGAAAAATCTAACCCAATTATATTTAATTTCTTGGCAGCTTTTAATTCTTTATTTAAGTCCACATATACGGTCTGTCCGCTTTTAGTGGAAGCAAAAACTTCTCCATCCAAAACACTATCTACCGTACATCCATAGGCTTTCCCCTCGGTTAGATCTTTAGGTTCATATAGTATCCCACTATTGAAATAAGCATCATATATGGCCTTATCCTCTTGATTTAAATTTTTACTATTTCTAGATTTTATCCTCTTTCGATAGGTTTTAGCATCTATCGCTGATTCCTCATAAGCTTCCCAATCAAATTCTTGGTCTTCTACTACTTTTTCTTTGTTCATTTTTTTAGTTTTAAAACGTGATTATCTTATATATCTCATATAAGATTAATTTAAATCTTTATTTATTATAAAGGAATAGAATCTATCAAAGATGTAAGATTAGCAATCTGATCAAACAGAAGAAGTAGAGAAGATGGCAAAACGTAAAGAATCTCGTTTGCTGCTTTTAATAAACGGCCGAAAGCTGCGGTAATAGATGATAATAATCCAGACAAAGTATTTTTAGAAGTTTTAGTTAAATTTAAAGCGTATACTGGATTGGGTGCAACTGGAGGTGTTCCGATAGCGGGAGGCAAAAGAATATTTGCTATAATGCTTGTAACGTCAGGTGGAATTCTTTCAACCCCTTCCTTTAATATTTTATATTCCTGTTTAACTATAGATATTTGTTCGGTAACTGATTTCTTTAAATTAGCTCTTAAAGTTTCCTCCGCCTCTTCCCTTTTTTCGTTTGCTTCACTAATAGCTTGCTCCTCGTCCATTCCTCTATCTATATTCTCTTGAATTTCTTCGCTAACTATAGTATTATAGGATCCGAGTCCAGCACTCTTAGCTACTAAATTATTAGTTACTTGATCTTCATTAAGTCCCGGTAAATTTTCGCCCAAATCCCCCAATTTTTTAATCAAATTTTCTTGCTGTTCTATAGACATTCTATTTAGTTTTAGTATTTTTACTTAATACTCCAGAGGGTAAAGGAATAACTGGGGGAGCTCCGGAACTAGGATGAGTATGAGTATCATAGATTCTTTTAAAAGAATCCCCTTTAATAACAGATTCTATTGCTCCTTCTCCTAATTCTATATTTCTAGAATTCACAATAACTTTCCTTTCCTCCATTCTTATTTCATCGTCTCCCATTTTTACAACAACTCTAAGATCTCCCCCGTCTCTAGTATCCAATTGAATTTTTGCATTATCTAATTCTAAAAGTAAACCATCTCTTTTTGTATATAAGATTTTCAATGGTCCGGGTTCTGACTCTGTATCATATAATAAAACATGAGATCCCTCATATGAATCCCTTATTTCGTCTAACATTACTTGGGAATATGAATGGATAAATTCATAATAGATATTATAGTAATTATCTCCATCCATATCTATTCCCACTACCGCACCTACTCTAGGAATGGATATGGTTCCAGATGCATTTCCTCCGGCGAAAATAATACCACCAGCTTGATCCGCCCACGGAAGATCTTCGTCTTCTATATCATCAAAAAGACCGAAAACTCTTATTTTAGCTCTCGCCTGGTATAGAGGATCTTTGTTGTCCACTATAATTCCATATCTAGTCTTTCCTTCCGGCATTACTATTCGTTATATTTTTCGTCTTTAGGATGATTGTCTCCCAAACTAAGATCGTATTTAGTATGAGGTTTAGCATTAGGAATATCTTTAACTTCTTTTTCTTTAGTATCGTTAAAATCTCCATTAGTTATAGGATATACATTACCTAAGGTTTCTTTTCCATTAGCCATTTTCTGTTCTCCGTAAACATTATCTGATGGACCTTCGTAAGATCTCCCATCTATTACGTTAGAATTTGGCCTTTTAACTCCTAAATCAGAACCCGGAGAATTAGGATAAACGTCTCCTTCTGGCCCTATATAATCCCTTCTAGGTACACCTAAATCAGCTCCAGGAGAATCAGGATAAACGTCTTCACTTAAAGTTTTATTTTCTGGAAGAGTCGGAGTATTATAAACATTTTCGGGGGAATTTAAATTATTATTACTTTCAACATCTCCATATATGTCCTCTTTAAATTTTGGATAAACTCTATCAGGTACTCCTAAATCAGCTCCAGGTGAGGTAGGATAAACATCTCCGTTAGGTTTTGGATAAGCTCTATCAGGTACTCCTAAATCAGCTCCAGGTGAGGTAGGATAAACATCTCTATCACCATCAGGTTTTAGGTAAGTTCTCTCCGTCCCTCCCAAATCAGCTCCAGGTGAGGTAGGATAAACATCTCTATCACCACCTGGTTTTAGGTAAGTCCTACCCGCACCTCCTAAATCAGCTCCAGGTGAATCTGGATAAACGTCTCCGTTAGGTTTTGGATAAGCTCTATCAGGTACTCCTAAATCAGCTCCTGGGGAATCTGGGTAAACGTCTCCGTTAGGTTTTGGATAAGCTCTAT
>Ga0136588_1000797_pt1 | contig 11110 bp, 12 predicted proteins | sample AntRauMFilla1564_FD_104782 | JGI IMG/M metagenome (GOLD analysis project Ga0136588, IMG submission 104782) | Saline lake microbial communities from Rauer Islands, Antarctica - Metagenome Filla 1 #564 | ecosystem: Environmental > Aquatic > Non-marine Saline and Alkaline > Saline | place... | reverse complement strand
GCGTTTTATAAACTGGTCGTAGTTCTCATAGTCCCAGGTCATGGAGAACTGCGCTATGTGGCAGGCCTGGCCCTTCTGTAAGTTCAGTCCGTGAGCGACCGATGCAGGGTGTGCAAACAGGATCGGGTATTTGTTGGCGTTCCAGTCCGCCTCAATCTGCATGGACTGCTTCTCACCAACGCCCTTCCCGATATGGGGTGTGCTCTCACCGAACGCCGCCTTGAGCCTGTCCAGATCATGGTTAAACTCGTAGGCCACCAGCAGAGGCGTTCCCTGCAGCTCCTCCACCAGCTCCTTAAGCGCATCGATCTTAGCGTCATGCAGGTGTTGGACAGTCCGCTCCTCTAGCACACCGTCTCCGGCGTAGACAGCGCCATTGGCCATCTGCTTGAGCTTGGAGTACACCCCAGCGGCATTGGCTGCTTCGACGACCCCACCAGGCAGGTCCGCGACCATGTCCTTCTTCATCTTCATATAGAGCTTACGGGCCTTAGGGGGCATGGTGATGACACGTATGTCCTCCACCAGCTCAGGCAGGTCCAGGTAGTCTTTTGCGCTCATCCGGAGAACATAGGGCTTGATCCGTTCCTCAATCTGCTTTCCCGCGCCGCGCCGGAGGGTGTAGTCGAACCCATTGTAGTCACTTTCGAAATATTTGGAGCGGTAGTGCGTGATGTATCTGCCGAGGGACGCGCCCTGGTCCATGATCAGCATCTGCCCAAACAGGTCCAAATAGCCATTAGGGATGGGTGTACCCGTCAGGCCCCATCGATACTTGACCTTGGCGATTTTGGGCAGCAACTGCTTGTGCCGCACCGACGACGCATTCTTGAATCGTGTCAGCTCATCGATACACACGATGTCGTAGGGGAGCTGGTGGCCCCAATACTTGTGCATGAGCCAGGGTATGCCCTCTGGATTGATCAGGTGGATGTCTGTGTCCTCGTCTAGCAGAGCGTCCTTCTTAGAGCCGTGGAGGAGGGTGAAGGTTAAATCCTTGAACTGTGTCCAGCGCGCGCCCTCTTGCCTCCACACGAGCTGGCAGACGCGTAGGGGGGCTATGATCAGCATCTGCTTGACCTGGCCCTGCCGTTTGAGCTGTTGGAAGGCGTCAAGGGTTATAGACGTCTTCCCAAGTCCTGGGTCTAAAAGTAGGATTCCTACCCTTCTGTCTTCCTCTTGCATGAACATGGACGCCCGCTCCTGATAGCTGTGCGCGTTCCAAGGCTCGTGAGATAGCGCTCTTTGCACTCTCGTCGTTGTCGCAGATGCAAACATCATAATCCAATTTCAGTAGTAGGTTAATCTTACGTTCTTGCTTGGCGTTGGGAGGCTCACCATCCCACTTGAACTCTATGTAGAGGGGCCTGCCTCCTGGGATAAGGAAGAGCACGTCTGGCCACCCAGTCTCTGCCCCAGGCCCAAAGTAAAACCGGACACTGTAAACACCTATGGGCTTAGCCCATTTGATGATGCGGGCCTGCAGCTTAAGCTCTTCCTTCGCCTGGGTGGACTTAACCATAGGAGCAAGGCCCACCGTTCGATCGGCGGAAGTGGCACCAGCCGCACAGCGCATTTGGGTTGGCGGGGAAGCGGTCGGCGGCGAGCATGGCCTCTGCGCGCGCAACGATGTCGTCGAAGTAGTCGAGAGCTTCCTGCTTGGTGTACTCTTCGACCACCTCGTCGCCCGTGTCTAGAAACCATAGGCGGGTACTGATTGTCTCCAGCTTCCCCCCCGTTCGGAGAACAGATACCCCGGCGTACAGTCTGAGCTGATCAGTATATTTGTCCATGCTCTGAGGCCGGAACTTGCCAGTTTTAAAATCTATAATGTCCGCGTGACTGTCGCCATAGTCGAGGAACGCGTCAAGGGACAGGCGCAGCCATGCGTCCGGCGCGAACTTGCCTGTCATCTTCATCTTCTGGGTGAATGTCCAATCCTCCTCCACGATAGGGTGCATCTCTTTCAGCTCCTCCAGTTGGGAGGTGAAGGCCGCGCCGGAGGCTGGGACCATCTTAACCTTACCGTCCAGGTAGTCCGCGACCTCTTTGTGTACCTTAATCCCACGCCACATGGCGTCGCCCTTAGGCTCCTCCAGCTTGTCGATGTTGCGGTATTTGAACAGGGCCGGGCACTGCTCATAGCAGGTCAGACGGGAGTAGGACCAGAAGGTGTTCCAGGGTCTAGCTTTTGGCATCATCTTTCCCGTCTATAAAGAACTTCGTGACCTCTGCCGGGTCCATCTTGAACAGCTCGGCAAAAACAATGCCCGCCATCTTCTCATACCCGTCGCGAATGTCTGGGTCGAGCTGGCTGTACAAGGGGCTGGTTAACGTGCTCACGCTCTTGTATATCGCAAGACCGCAGTGCCTCCGCATACGGATGAGCTGGGCGAGATCATCCCGCTCATGTAGGTTGGTTCCGTTCTTCGTCATGCTGCTTCCCTCTTGTCGTCGTAGCTCTCTAAGTTACCCCAACGGTCCCCGACCTTGCCGGACGAACGCATAAGAAGGTCGAGGACAACGCCTTCCATCGCTTCTAACAGGTAGAGCATCTCCTGCTCTACAAGGTCTTCGTGGCAGCTTATGTTTATCTCATCATAGACCGTGACCAGAAACCGCGTCGTCGCGTGCCTACGTGGGTCTTCGTACCAACGGATTAAAGCTTCGTATGTGATGTCCGCTGCAGAGCCTTGACAGTAGTAGTTGATCAGCTTGTAGAGGTAGTGCCTGATACGCCCATCAACCAGTCGCGGCTCCTCGCAGAAATAGCAGCGCCCGCCCCAGGTCCGGATTGGGTCGCCTTCATCGATAATCTCTTTGATCACATCGTTGACATGAATACGGCCTGGAAGGGCTGTGTCGTGGAACTTCTTAAACCTCTTGGCGTCGGCCATAGTACAGCCCTCATCCAGGGCCGCGTTGAGCGCCTTCTGAGCCGCAGGGACGCCGCCGCCGTACAGGCCTTGGAAGTTCAAAATCTTAACAGGCGTCCGGTCCAGTGCAACACCGACCAGCTTCTCCACCTCATCCCGAACCCAGCCGTGGGGGTCGAGGTCTGGGTCTGCCTGGTACGCCTCTAGGAGTGGCCCCTGCTCCACATGAGCGAAGGCACGCATCTCCTGCCCGTCGAAGTCGCGGTGACAGAACACATGGCCGGGGTCGGGCAGGACGTATGCGCGCACATTGGGAAGGGGTGGCAGGCCCCACTCGTTGCCATCCTCAAAGTCGAACTTCTCCCGATCGGACGCTTTGAAGTCTTTAGGTATGTTCAAAAAGTTTGGGTTAGAGGTGGACGGCCTGCCTGTCCGAGCGCCGCCGTCTGGGCTGCGGACCTGGTTCCAGACCGTGGATATGATCCCGCCGCGCTGCTTGGCCTGGGCCTCCCACGGGCGGAGGAATGTGGACAAGGTTGTCTGCACCTTGTTGCGGTAGAAGAATAGGCGGGCGACGTGCCTGTCCTTGAACATCTCAAACTTAAGATTGTCCTTGGAAACACTCCGTAACCCTGTCTTGGTTAGGGTCCAGTCGTCGTCGTCGATACACCCGCTATCACTAAGAGCATCAGCAAGTTGAGCGTCAGAAGCAATGTTAAGATCAGGGGCATCCAGAGCGCTTCTGAGGAGGTCATCGGCCTGTTCAAGAGCCGCCTCGTATCGCGGTACATCGCGCTCCAGCGCTTCGATATCCACATGTATGCCATCCCGTTCGTTCTCCATAAATATAGGCATGACGCGCCGCGTCCGGTCATAGGAAGGTACCATACGGTACTCATCCACTATGGGCAGCATCGTCTGAAACAGCCCCCAGGTTCGCCCCACATCGCCAATAGCGTACTTTCCGACCAGACCTGCCGGGCACTTCGATATCCACGCCCCAGCGCTGTTAGGGCCAGACTTAGCCTTAGTTATGTTGCCCCCATGCTTGGCGACCAGCCGCTTGCGGTGCTTCCAAACATAGTCGGCTATCACGTCGCGCTCTTCTGGTGGCCAGTCCAGCCACTCCTCCGCAAGCTCCTTAAGCGCCAGGGACTTGCTGTGCGGCTCCAGGAGAAACGCCAGGAACATCGTGTCGTGTACGCGGTCCCACGGCAGAGGGTCTAGCCCCATGCGCTCATAGGCGACGTGTAGGTCGAACTTGGCGTTGTGGAACAGGACAGGGGCGTTGCTGCTCCAGATACTCTCCAGCACGCGCTTGGCCTCGCGCTTGGTGCAGTTGTTGCCTTTGGGGTGGCCCCACGCCAGATAGTCCTCGTCACCGTTCACCCAGCGGATAGCGACGCCGACTGGTTCAGGCGGGAACTCCGGCCAGTATTGCGCAATCGCCTCTGTCTCGAAATCGACTGTAACGGCGCTGTCTATGAGCGTATCAATGGACACTGTTGGTCCTCTGAATGTCTACGACCTGCACCCAATCTACTGCCAGTATGTCGTCCTGCGCCATAGGGTATGGGACGATCACTAAGCCTCCTTGGGTCTGCCCGCAAAGGTGGATGGTAGGGGGGATAGTGGCGGTCCGCTCTACGTCACCTACTAACACTTTAGCACCGTCAGTGTGAGCCTGCTCCAGGAACACGAACAAAGATGTGGGAGGCCAGGAGGTGCGGCGGAACAGTAGCCCCTCCTTAAGGCCGTGGACGACCGTTGCCGTATCTACCAGCATATCTTTGCTGGGGGCGGTGTACTGTGTCACGGCTTCACCGCCTCGCTTTTTTACGGGCCGCGATACTGTTCTTGCCCTTCACCTTAGGTGCAGCCAGCTCGTCCTCAGAGGGAGCCTCATAGCCTTTGAGCAGCATCTCGCGTGCCTCATCTACACGGCTAAGGATAACGCCTAGGCACTCGTCTGAGAGGTCGCCCTCACCGATCTTCTCTACCAGCTCAAAGTCGATAGTGAACTGGTTCTCCGCGTCTGGCTCAACAATGATGTTGGACACGACGGCGAAGGGCGGGAGCTGGTCCTGCTTGGTCAGAGAGGAGGCGTATTTACTGAACGCCTTCATGTTGGTTGGGGAGAGACTGAGCTGGAAAATGGGGGCGTCGCGGTAGTGGTCAGCGTCCACATACAGCTCTTCAGAGTAGTCTCGCTTACCCTGCTTAATAAACTCGCCGGCAAACATCACAGCTAGGCGTCGGCGGTTGCCGCATTTCTTCCCGCGGCCCTTGTCTGCGGACCCCCACTTCGAAAACTCACACTTAGAGCACTCGGCATCGTCGCCGTCGGACTGAGCGATGAAGTAGTCTCCGTCGTCTGCCTCCTCAGGGAACTTACAGGCTTCGTCGGCTGCCAGGTCTTTCTCGGAGAACGCCAGGGCGAAGCACTTAGGAGGGAGCTGCACGTCTGGGTCATACGCGTGGTCGTAGTAGGCGTTTTCGTACACGTAATCTACGATGATAGCGAGCATCTGGTTGCCCGGCAGTTCGTCCTCACCGATCTTCATTATGCCACCACGGACAGACACGCGTTGAGAGGTGATCTTCTCCTCTGCGGCGTACTCTTTCGCTTTGACGGCCAGTTGCTTTTTATACTTCTCAATTGCGGTGCCCATCATGGGTCTCCTATAGCTTGGTTAGGCTGATTGATTTCAGCAAGATTGTGTTGATACCTGGAATGCTGCCGTCCACGAGAGTGTCCATGATAGCCTTGTCTGACAGGCGCTTCTGCAGCAAGTCAAAGCGGTCCTCATCCACAACATAGTCGTAGAACTGCTCCCAATCCTCAACGATAGGTTTCTCGTTGATCTTAAGCTGCGCCCGATAGGTCTTGCCCGCCGCGCCAGTGTCGTACTCCTCAGAGCCTAGGCTGGATATGAGATGCTCTTGCAGCTCCGACGCGCGCTTACGCACAACGTCAACCTCCTTCTGCATAGCGGTGGCAAGGTCTTTGACCTTTTTCAGCTCGTCGGCGCAGCGACCTAGGCTGGAGGGGATAGGGTCTCCCGCAACATAGCTAATCTTCATCGTTCAGGCTCCAGTGGACTTTCAAGGTGTACAGATCCAGAAGACTTTCAAGGTTTTCTTGACAATCCGTGAGGTTGTCCAAGACGGAGGATAGGCGGTCACATGCTTCATCTAGTGCGAGGGCTGGTCTGCCTTCGGGAACGTTGTCCGTCTCGTCTGATACGTCGTCTCTGTACTCCTCCAGTGAGCTACACAGTTTCTCAACTTGAGAGATGTACTTTTTAATCTGGGGAATGCGTCTCTTATTCATCGTTCAGGCTCCTTATAAGTGTCTCTTTTGCAGCAGTCAAAACGGCCATGTCTGGCACGTCATCACTTGTGGAGGTGTCGGGGTGGCAGGCACGGGCCTTCGCTTTGAATGCAGCAGCAATCTCTACGGCCCCCGGGAATGCAGTCTCAGCAAAGCCCAAAGATTTAAGCGCCCTAGCGCGATTCCTCTTCTTCGCTAGCTGCCCGTCCGGTCTACGCAATACCACGTCTTGTCTCCTATTGTAGTGTGCCCTGCCTATGACGAACTGTCAAGACTTCGTTTGCGTGCAGCGCGTTTTTTAGCAGGTGTCATGCTTAATGCGGACTGACCTTTGGCGTATTCGCGGTAGGTCGGGAAGCTGGCCATATACAGCTCGAAGTCCTCCTGCGTAAGCTGACGCTGCTCCCACTCTTCCCGATCGGATATGACCAAAAACTGAGACATCTGCCCCCGCCACATAAACCCACGAGGGTCTGTAGATAAGAGGTAGCGTATGCCTTGGTTGCGGAGCCGTGAAGACAGTTTTCCGACGGGGCCACCAGACCCGCCTCCACCAGCGCTGCGGAAGTTCATAAGCGCGGCCATTTGGGGCAGCAAGATCGCTAGTTCGTCTGCAGTGTAGAACGGTCTTATTTGTATGTTCTCGATCTGCTTCATAATGGTCTTAGCCAGGCCCGTCACATAGTCGTTGCGGCTCTCACACTCTACGGCCCATGCTTTGGCTGCGTGAATCCACTGCAGTACGAGGTTCTCACCGCCTTGCTTGATGCGGTAGGCGACCTCCTCTAGCTGGTCTAGGCTCTCGCGGTGAGCGGCTGCCTTCTCCTGTGTGAGCGGGGCGTTGATCGGCGGCTGCCACCCCTCCAGGTCGTAGTTTTGGAAATAGTGCAGCAGCTTCTTAGGGCCGCCGTCCTCGTACCACTTCCAGATCGGGGCGTAGAAATCTTTGCCGTCTGGATGCTTCTTAGCGGCGTTGAGGACAATCATTCGCCTGTCGTCATCTGGGAAGGCGGCAACGCTTGTCTCGTTGGTGGATAGCAGGAAAAAGCACTGGTTGGCCCTCGCGCCCGCAGTCATGTACTTCTCAACAACATACTGGGGCGTGTCTGTGATGTACTGCTTGAGCCTGTCCTGCAGCTTCGGGGTGGCCTTCGCTTCGTTGATCACGATACACAAGTTGTTCTCCACCCAGCCATTAAAATCACCTGTTATGGCGTCTGTCACCAGGGGCATAGCGTAGGGCTTGAACATGTCATAGATCATGTCACAGAGCAGGGACTTGCCGCCGCCCTGATCGCCTAAGAAAAGGATAGCCAGCTTGGGTAGCTTCTCCAAGTTCTGCACCTTCCAGCAAGCCAGCTTCCACACCAAATCTTTTGGGAAGTTCAGGTCTTGCGTGAAGGACATCGCGTGGTCGTACAGCTCGAAGAACGGCGCGGCATCCCCGGGTGTTCCCTCCAGTCCTCGGAAACGGTTCAAGACCTGTGCGCCGTCCTCTCTGCGCACCACACGGTCGGTGGTTGACGGGTCAAATACAGTCGACGCATACCCCCGGCGCAGAGGGTGGACTAGGAACTCCTTAGCGACGGATATTTTCTTAGTGCCCTGGCCCCGTTGGTTGGGGACCTCTATCATCTGAGAGGCGTAGTGGTCGCCGCTGATGAAGTTGTCTTTGCGGATGAACCTGTTGTCTTTGATGTCGTAGAGCATACCCTCGTCAGCCACCCACGCGACCTGTTGGTTCATCTTAAGGATGGCCTTGTCCATAGGCCTTAGATAACTGGCCTTGTCTAGCAGCTCGTAGAAGGCGTCACTTCCGTTCTTCACGATGAAGTCGTCCAGACCTATCTTAAAAACTCCGTCGTCGTCGGGGATACGGCAGAGGAAGGGCAGCGCGCCGTGGTCAAGTGCCAGGACGGTCCCAATACGGGCCTCTGCCGCCTGGATGGCGCTGTTGTTGCTGGCGTCGCTATCATAGCAGATGTAAGTCGGTCGTCCCTCCCACTCCATGTCTAGCAGCTCGTCTAATAACTCCCCGTCGTTGCTGAAATTGTAGACCCCGCCAAGGCCGATCGTCGGTACACCAGCCAGGCACCCTGCCAGGGCCTTCTTCTCGCCCTCTGTGATAACAATCAGCTCGTCAGGGTCGTCTGCCACCGCTGCCCAGTCTATCTTGCTGGTCTGAGGGAAGAACGCCTTAACGCCGGACCCTGGGGGCTGCCCATAGCGCAGCTCTTTCTTCTTGATGGGGGAGCGTATCGCGCTCGTAGGAGGGTAGTACCTCACACGGCAAAAGTCCCACGTGTCGCCGTCGAACTCATAGGTCATGAGGTCGTCTTTAAACGGGTCCGCATACGGGAGGACTAGCGCGGGCCAAGGCTTGAAGCTGGGGTGTATTTCGCTGGCATCTCTGACAGTAAAAAACCCGGCCTCTTCTGCCTCGGCCCGGCTGATACCGGACTTGCGCAAGTCTTTGAGTGCAGCCTTCAACATGTTAGAGGGTGATGGCCCCAATCGTGGCTGCCACGTGCTCTAAGTCCCGTATCTGAGAGAAGCAGTCCTCAAGTGCGTTATGAGCCTTGCTCTTCTCCATCGTCTGACGTTCGCGTGTACTGGCAAATAGGCCAGCGGTGCGTGTGTCGAACACCTTGCTGTACTTCACACCAAGCTTGACGCCATACTGAGCGGATAGGTCTTCCAGTATTGCCCAGTCGAACTGAGGGCCTCGGCACCATACGGAGACATCGAACTCTGTGTCCTTAAGCTCGAACCCGTCAGAGGCCTTTCGCAGATAGTCCTGCAGCTTACCTAGAGCGTCTGCACAAGGCAGCGCTTCGCCGTCGGGCATAGCAGAGCCGTCCATCCCTCCTAGCGTCTGCATCCACCAGGCTAGGGTGTCATCGCTGACATGGCGGCCCATCTGTATCTGCTCAGTCACTGAGAGCCCTATGTGCAGGGCCTCTGGGCTGATCTGAGCCTTAGGACGGTCGTCGCCCTTCATCGTGTACGGGTTGATGTCAAAGGCGACGGCTGCGATCGACAAGACAACAGCGTCTTTGCCTGTCGCCAGGGTCTCTATATCGATCATTACATTGCGGTAAGTGTTCTGTGCTTCGGCCATGCTACTCTCCTATAATTAAGCTATCCGTGGTAACGTCTAAGTGCCTGCATATGTCAGTGAGGCGCTGGAAGTCGGGCCTCCTGCGATGTCTCTCATAGTGGTTTAGTGTGGACTGGTCTAGGCCAACAAGCCGCGCCAGCTCGGCCTGATCTAGGCCCGCCTTCTCCCGCGCTGCTCTTAACCTGTCTCCGAACCTCACCACTCTACCTCCTATGACGAAACGCCATATAGACTACATCTTGTGTCTAAGTGTCAACCTCTTTGTGGGGGGGCGGTGTGACGTCTACCTTAAGCTCACACGCCTTCCCGTTTTGGTCCGGGTAGTGCAGCCGGAGGGTCGCGCGCCCTGCAGTGCTCTCCATGTTATACTGCATGGTCTTGGTCTTGCCCTGCAGGTAGCCGGGCCTCAGAGACCTATGCTCTAGTACGGCGTCGTCACAGTCGTGGGCGTTCCAAATGTAGTCAAGCAAGCATTCTTGGAACTGCTCTGGACCTGTCACTAGCTCTGGACCGTACTCTGCAACGATGTAAGTGTCCTCGGCCTTCCTGCCGCTTATGTTATAGACCGTCGCCGTCACCAGCCAATGCTCCGGCTGCTCTGGGTCGTCGAGCATAGACCAGTCGCGGTCATGGGGATGGACCTTGGCCCCTAGGGCCTGTTTTACGAAGGCCTGGAGCGTACTGGAGAGGACTGCAGCGCCAGACCTACCTGACGCCTCTGCATGGTCCTCCAGGCGGCTCTCTAGGCGCTCTGCCACGGCGTCGATGCGCTCTTTGATGAATGCCACGTCGCTGGCTGTGAGGGGCAGGACGCGTTTCACGCCGATTTCTCCCCGCCATGCCGCAGGAACGCGATAGGGGCCGGGGTCTGCCAGCATAGCCCACACGTCACACACGCCGCCGTCTTCTCAGTCTGAGCAGGGCAGACAGTTGCGCCATAAGCTACCGCCTCTTGCTCAGTCTCAACGGTTGGAGAGAGGGGGCCTAGGCCGAAGTCCAGCTCGTCGGAGAACCTCATGGCAAAGCGGTGCCAGCCATGCGCCTGGCGCACACCACTAAGGGCCTCGCCAATCGCACCAGCATATCTGTGATGGGTGTAGCCGTAGATGTGTAGGTTAGGGCAGTTGTCCAGGGCATCGCCCCACCACTCTACCACGTCGATCGACGGGAAGTCTCCTAGGATATGCAGCCGCACGACAAAGCCGCCAAGATGCTGTTGGTCTAGGTCTATCAGTTGCTGGCCTATCGCCGCTCGCAAGTCCACGTCCCACACCAGCCGCTCGGAGTGGTGCATTTTGTTGCCGTAGCAGTCCAGCCAGTGGCCACATGATCTGGGGCAGGTCGCGCGCTCCTCTAGTGTGAGGGTGTAGATCGGCATTCCCTTCCACCGACCTTTCAAAATGGTCTTGCCGATCTTGCGCTGATGGCCACCACACTTAAGCGGGAGGCCGCGCGCTTGGTCAGCAGTCTTGCGCCTAGAGGGGAAGAGGGTCCGCCCCTCTATAGCGGCGGGGTGATCGTCTGGGAGGGTGAGCGACGCCTTACGGTCTTTATGCTCCGTAAAGCGCCGCCCTGTCTTATCCTTAGTCATTGCATATATCCTTAGTTCCTAGGGGGCTTACTCTGTTCCGCTTTGTGGTTCTCCAAAGCCGTTGACACATACTCTGACAGTTGGGTCTGCAGAGCGAATATAGATACGGGAGGCGACCGCCAAACGAAATGCGGGTGTCGTCTGACGTGGGCCTAGGATAAGGCCGCGGAGCGCGGGTAGGGGCAGCG
>Ga0136588_1000795_pt1 | contig 11114 bp, 10 predicted proteins | sample AntRauMFilla1564_FD_104782 | JGI IMG/M metagenome (GOLD analysis project Ga0136588, IMG submission 104782) | Saline lake microbial communities from Rauer Islands, Antarctica - Metagenome Filla 1 #564 | ecosystem: Environmental > Aquatic > Non-marine Saline and Alkaline > Saline | place... | reverse complement strand
TGGTGAGTTGGTCGCGGTTGGTTTGCCAGTGGTGTTGTCCAACAACGTGACCGAAGACGCAACGTTGCTTGGTAATCGAGTCAAAGTAAACGCCACCATCGGTGGCGATCTGTTGGCAGCCGGCTTCTTTGTTGACCTGGACGCTTTGGTGTCCGACGATGTACGAATCGTGGGTGGGGAAGTGCGTATTGCCAACGAGATCGCCGGTGACCTCATAGTACTAGGTGGGACAGTCGATATTTTGTCGACTGCTAGTGTAGCTGGTGATGTGGTGGTATATGGAGGGGCGGTGACAGTCGCGGGTGACATTGGCGGTGACATCGTTGGTGTGATGGAAACGCTCAGTGTCAACGGCTCAGTTGCTGGTGGTATCGATGTGTACGTGACTACGTTGTCATTAGGCGAGCAAGCTTCTGTGGCAGGGGCTGTGCAGTACACCAGCTACAATCTGCTTACTCAGTCACTTGGGGCCACTATTAGTGGTGACACAGTGCGAAGTGATCCAGTAATACTACAAGAATCTAGCTGGCTACGGATGCTGGTGCTCATGTTCTTGGTTGGACTGTTCTCTTCATTGATCTGGTACTTATTATCACGTCGCACGCTGGAGGCTGTGACTTTACAGTCAACTACTCAGCCGCTACGTAGTGCGCTGGTTGGCTTGATTGCACCCCTGCTATTATTTTTAGTGATTACTGTTTTATTGGTGAGCCAATTAGGTGCCTATGTTGGGTTCCTACTACTATTTGGTTTGATAACGCTAGTGCTATTGGCGGGCGCTGCAGCACCGGCTGTGGTTGGACAGCTGGCATTGCAAGTGGCTGCTCAACCACAACCAGTTGGTCCCTGGTCGATTACGCTGGGTGTGCTGTTGCTGACAGTCTGCCTATTTATTCCAGTGGTGGGCTGGTTTCTGGTGTTTGTGGCGGTAACACTGACCCTTGGTGGGTTGTGTGAGGCGCTACTAGAAGCTAATCGGTAGTAGTTAAATGTACAAACGTGGTGTATCAGTGGTAATTTTTGTATACTAGTTGGTATGACTAAAAAACTGACTCGCAACACCAAGGATACAATGATCGCTGGAGTAATGTCTGGCCTGGCTACCTATTTTGATCAAGACACAGCATTGTTTCGCTTGATTGGCGCTGCCTTATTTATTTTTACTGGCTTTCTGCCCTTTGGTTTGTTGTACATCGCTGCCTGGATAATCTTGCCAGTTGCCGTCGACCACGAACCTGAATACACCATAGTTGACTAGTTATGGTCGACGACCGTCGTGTTCAGGTTAAAAACGTACAAATAGCTGGAACAGGTCCAGTGGTGTACGTGATGGCTCGTGAACAGCGGGTGTATGACAACTGGGCCCTACTGTACGCACAAGAGCAAGCAAAGAAACGAGACGTGCCGCTGTGTGTATTGTTTGCGCTGGGACCGATGTTTGCCAGTGGTACCGCACGGCATAATGCTTGGATGGTTGGGTCACTGACAGATGTTCAATCGCACCTCCAGTCACTACATATTCCTTTTTTTATAGAAGCTGGTGCATGGAGTGAGGTAATTCCGACGTTTGTCGCTAAACACGATGTGGGTGAGTTAGTGTTTGACTTCAATCCACTCCAGCCTGTGCGCAACTGGCGGGACCAGGTGACTGCCAAAGTGGACTGCAAAGTAGTCGAGGTCGACGCGCGTAACATCGTGCCTGTCTGGCACGCCACCGACAAACTAGAGTACGCGGCGTACACTTTTCGGCCACGGGTCACCAGGAAGCTGGGTGACTTTTTGACTACTATTCCCAAACTTAAAAAACAAACTCTAGCCTGGCCTGGAGCAGTGCCAGAGGTAGACTGGAAGCAGGTCGAGTCGTATCGTAGCTTTGCGGTGGACACACCAGTGCCAACTATATACACCCCCGGCGAAACAGCTGGACAGGCCATGTTGCAGGACTTCGTCACTAATCGCCTGGTAGGATACAGTGAATCACGTAACGATCCCAACGCTGATGGGGTGTCGCATGTGTCGCCATACCTGCGCTGGGGTAACCTGAGTGCCCAGCGAGTAGCTTTAACAGTTCGCGACTCAAACGCGCCCCAAGAAGACAAGGACGCCTTTCTTGAAGAGTTGATCGTGCGGCGTGAGTTGGCGGACAACTTTGTGTATCATACTCCAGACTATGACCAAGTCAGCGGTGCCCACGCTTGGGCGCAAAAAACCATAACTGAACATGCTACTGACAAACGCGAGTATCTGTATTCGCTAGAACAATTTGAACACGCACAAACCCATGACGATCTGTGGAATGCCGCCCAAGTCCAAATAGTACAAGAAGGCAAAATGCACGGCTTTATGCGCATGTATTGGGCCAAGAAGATCCTGGAGTGGACACCTGACGCCCAAACGGCGATCGACATCGCCTTGACGCTCAACGATCGTTACAACCTCGATGGGCGCGATAGTAACGGCGTGTGCGGAGTGATGTGGGCAATCTGCGGGGTGCATGACCGGGCTTGGAACGAACGTCCAGTATTTGGCAAAATCCGCTATATGAATTATAACGGCTGCAAGCGCAAGTTCGATGTCAAAGCGTATGTTGCTAAATACACAGTGGAGCAAGAGCAATTATTCAATGAATAATAAAGAGCGAGAGTTTCAGGCTTTTGTGCTGGATTGGTACGACAAGTGTGTCCGACACGATCTACCATGGCGCCAACCAGTAAAAGTACGTGGTCTTGTCACGTACCATAGCCAAGTACGAGGCAAGACCACGTACTTGGAGTTGCTATAAAGGAAAGTTACTGCATATTCAGACAGATAAAAGGAAAGAAGAATGAGAAAGTCGCCCTAGGTACTACTTAGGGCGGCTTTTACTTTGTGTCTTTGATCAACAGCGCACAAAATATTGCTGGGATCATGAGGCTGGCGAAAACAATAAATATAAAGTTGAAGGGAACGTACAGTAAGGCTAGGCTGGCGATAATGGCACCCAGGACGTAAGCCAACGGCCGGGTGACGCGGAAAAAGCTAATGATTTGGGCGTCTGATGATTTGGTTTGCTTGAAGAAGTATGACTCAGTGGTAACTTCAACCAGGGCTGCACCAACCCGGGTGATAAACATAATAGTTGCCCAAACCAAGACGCTTGCCACTGTCACAAAAGACATCCAAGCGGTGGCGGTCATGATGATTAGAAACCCAACCACCATCATTTCTTTTTCACCAATGTGCCGGTCAGCGAGGATGCCAATCGGGTACTCAAGTAGCACATACGCCATCTGAGCAAAGAACATAATGATGCCAAACTCAGCCCAGGTCAGCCCAATAGTGCCAGTCAAATACAGTGGCGTGTACACCACCATCATCATGAAGAACATTTGTAGCATAAAGTGCGCAATAAACACCCGACGAATGTTATTTGTGATCCAAAACGTGTGTAGGGCCGAGAATATGTCGATGGTGTCATACTTGGGGTCAGAAAACGTCCGAAAAAATACTAGTAGAATAATGACCACAGGGATCAGAGTGAGCGCGCTGACGACATACGCATTTGTAAAGTCTGCGTTTTCTGGCCCGATAAGTAAACCGCTCACCAGCGGCGACACGGCCCCGACTAAACTAGCCAAAGTTAGTAGTAAGCCACGGCTGGTGCCGGTGCCGCTTTCATCGTTACCGATGCGTTCCTCCATAAAAACGTCAAGATTGAAGATGATCAGCGGCACGGTAATCAGGTGTAAGACAAACAGCGGGATGGCAACCTCAAGACTGGTGGCCTGGGACATACCAAGCACCGCCATAAAGTTAGTCAGCAGCAAGCCAATGGTCAGTTTGAAGTTTCCAACGCGACGCAAGACACGTGAAATAAACAGGAACACAAGCACACTCAGTGCCGACCCGACGGTGTAAATAGTTCCAACACTGGTAGTCTCGATGAACTGCTCCAAAAACGACGAGTTAATAAACGCCACCAGAAACGTATGGAATACCAGTAGCAAAATAGCGGCGTAAATTGGGATCAGTCGTCGTTGCGGCCCGCGTCGCATGATGGGGCTATGAGTGGCTTTGGGCATGGTTGTAGTATACGTCTTGTAAGTATTGATTTACCTAGCTATAAACAAAGCGCCGCCGAAGCGCCGCTTTGTCGTTTCGTTTGTCTGTAAGTTAGATGCCGATCAGTACCGGGATCACCATCGGGTTCTTGCTGGTTTTTTGCATCAGGAAGCCGGACAGTTTGTTCATGACCTCTTCTTTGGCAATCTCGAGGTCGATTGGGTGTTGTCCGTCGACAGACTGTTCGATGGTACGTTTGACTAGTACCCGAGCTTCACTTAATAGTTGCTGATTTTCACGCAAGTAGACAAACCCGCGACTGATGATGTCTGGAGACTTGCGCAGTTTGCCGGTTTTACTATTGACGGTGGCGATGACCACAAACATGCCGTCCTCAGAAAGGCTCTTGCGGTCGCGTAATACGACTTCTTGCCGGGTGCCGACTGTAAAGCCGTCGACCATGAGTTGTTCATTTGGAATCTTCATCGGGAGGACTTTCAGGTCCTCGCCATTAGTGATTTCAATGATTGTTCCGGTGTCCGGTACGACAATGTTCTCCTTCGGGAAGCCGTTTTCGACTGCCGAGAACAGGTGACTTTTCAACATGAAGTGGTGACCATGAACGGGGATGAGGAACTTGGGGTTAACTGTTTGTCGAATCCAGGTTAGCTCACCAGCATACCCGTGCCCAGTTGAGTGAATTGCCGCCGATTGTACAGTGACGACTTTTACGTTTTGTCGGTAGAGGTTATCCTTGAGGATCTGTACAGAAATCTCGTTACCAGGAATAACTGACGACGACAACAGAATCGTGTCTCGTTCGTTCAGGGTGATGAACTTGTGTTTGTTGGTCGACATACGCATAAGTGCCGCAAACTCTTCACCTTGAGCGCCAGTGGAAAGAATAACAATCTTGTCTGCCGGATAATCTTTAATGTCGTGTCCTTGGATGAAGGTTCCAGGCTGGACTTCAAGTAGTTTGGCGTGAATGGCGATTTCTACGTTGGTTTTCATGCTGCGGCCTTCAAGCACGACTTTTTTGCCGTACTTTTCACACGATTCGATTAGTGCAAAGAGACGTTCAAAGTTCGATGCAAATGTTCCGATGATCAACCGGCCGGTGGCGTTTTTAACCAGTTCGTCGAACGTATCAAGCACGATGCTTTCTGGAGAAGAGAAACCAGATTGCCAGGCGTTAGTTGAGTCACACAGCAAGGCTAGGTTATTATTTTTTCCGACGTTGATCCAGTCCTGTGCCTCGAGTTTGTCTACCTCGCCATCGATATGGGTCAACTTTACGTCGCCGGTAATTGTTACGTCACCATGCTTGGTTTCGATACTGACTCCCATTGCGTCTGGGATCGAGTGAGTCACTGCGAACGTTTTGATTTTAGTTTTTCCGACGGTGAAATGTTCACCTTCTTTAATCACATTCATCTTGAAGGGTTCCATTTGAGGAAATTCCTCTTGGCGCTTGAGGATCATCAGTGAGGATAGGTTTTGGGTGTAGATTGGCGGGTTGCCGATTCGCTCCATAATAAACGGTAATCCTCCGATGTGATCGAGGTGACCGTGGGTAATAAGCATCGCACGGATTTTGTCTTTGCGTTCCTCCAAGTACTGGGTATTTGGTAGGATGTAGTTGATACCAGGTGCGTTTGCAGCCTCTGATACAAACTGGAACCCAGCATCCACCACGATAATGTCATCTTTTGTCTCGATGATGTTCATGTTGCGACCAATTTCTTCCACTCCAGACACAGTGATGATACGGACAGTGTCTTCGTCAGTGATTTCGGGGATTTTGGTGTGTTGTTGGGCTTCGTTGATACCCAGACGGTGGGTCAAGGCTGGGGCCTTGTCAGGTCGGCGCCGTTGTTGCGGTCGGCGTCCAGCGGCTCGTTTGGGTCGACTGCCAGCCGCTGCGCTTGCATTGCGTGGACTGCCTGCTTGTGGGCCTCGACCTTGAGGACGAGTGCGTGGGCTGCTACTGCGTTGTGGTCGGCCACCACCGGGACGCTGGCTACTGCCGCGCGGGTTGGGGTTGGTACGTGGTGCGCGCACTGGCGCCGTTGGTGCGTTGCGTTCAGCCGCGCGCGGGTTAGCACCGTCTTTGTTACCAAATGGTCGTCTAGTACGTTTTGGTTGGACGGTATTACTGCTTTGGTTGTTGTTTGTTTCGTTCATGATTAGTTGTTAGTTAGTACTTTGTTTGCAATTTGCAATATAAAAATTAGTTTGCTTCGGGGTTGTTCCGTTGAAAAATAGGCCACAGATCGTTAGTTGCTGTATTCCAGGTCGCCACATTGGCAAACCGATCAGCCGGCCGTCCGATATTTGTCATCGCGGCGGTTTGGATCCGACTGTCGATCACATACACATTGGCAGGTTGGAATAAAAATATCGCTGGCCGCTCGGCAACAATAATCGCCATGGCGTTTTTGGTCGCGGCTGTTCGTTGGACTGGGTCTTGGCTAAGGCGTGCTGTTTCGAGATAGTCATCCACGGTCAGGTTGGCGTACTGCGTAATGTTCAGCCCTGGGTCATTTTGTTGTGACGAATGCCAAAACGGGAACAAGTCTTCTGATCGACTCACGTCAAGCCCAAACAGCAGTACCGCAAAGTCTCGCGGTCGGATGACTGATTGCACTAGGTCGGTTTGCTCGTACTGTTCACTGAGTACTGTTACCCCCAGCTCTTGCCATGACTCAGTTACGGCAATGAGGGTAGCTTCAAGGGTTGGGTTGTTAGCGGTTCTGATTGTAACCGTTAGCGGTACAGTTGAGTCGTCAATTTCTTTCTCCCAGGTGCCAATTGCGGTTTGCATCCAGTCACCATCTTGCAAGATAGTACGAGCAGTGTCGATACGGTCTGTCGTTGAGGCAGTGTCGCTAGTCAAGCCGTCCGTCAATTCTACCGTAGTTGTGGAACTTACGATAGATTCTGCACTGGGGATGCCGCTGCCGTTGAGGGCAACGTCAATAATTGCTTGTCGATCCAGTGCTGTTTCAAGCGCCTTGCGCACCGCTGCATCACGTAGTGCTACCGATCGATTCTGATTCAGAAATAACCCAAATGTACGCGGTAGTGGTGAGTGTACTACGTTATACCGATCAGTGTTTATGGTCGGCAGCTGCTCTGCTGGGATGTATGAAGTGGCATTTATGGTGCCTTGCTCTAGGGCAGCTGTAATGTCGACTTCGTTTTCAAAAAACTCTAAGCGGATTTCTTCAATTAAAGGCTTCTGATAGTGGTCTGGTGTTTTGGTTAAGGTGTAAGCTGCGACAGTGCCGGTACGTGAAAACTCGGCCTGTTTGACCAGATACGGACCACTACCAATTGGAGTGGTGTTGAACTCACTAAATGGTACTTGTTCAATGGGGATACTGCGCCAGATATGCGCCGGCAAAATCCCTAGTGTAAAGTTCTCGATAAACGGCGCATATGGTTCAGGCAAGGTGATCAGTAGTGACCGACTGTCGACAACTTCGACAATTACCCTGTCCCAGTTGCCGCGGAAAGGACTCTTGAGGTCAGCGTTTTGGGCCAGTTCGATGGTAAATAGTACGTCCCTGGCTGTCAATTGCACGCCATCATGAAACTGTACGTCTTCACGCAAAGTAATGCTGTACGTACTGCCGTCCTCTGACACTACAACTGACTCTGCTGCGTCAGGCACCAGGGTGCCATCGGGCGCGATTTTCATCAGACCGCTATACACCAAGGCGGTTACGTCCTGGTCAGCGCGGGTGAGCGCCAAGACCGGGTTTGCGAACCTTGGTGTGCCCAGGATTCCTTCGGTAAAGCTACCGCCAGCTGACACGCCCGGGACTGACACCACTTGGTTGATAGCTAAAACAAACCAAACAAACGTTACTACAAACCCCGCTAACAGCACCCGCAACAACCATCGGTCGCTAGTGCGAGCCGATTCGATAGTGCGTACAATACGAGAAATAGAAAAAAAGCGAGTCATGGAAAGATACAAGCACTGACAGCAGTCAGCGAAGTAAGAGTTGTTACCAAAGTCAACCTTAGAGCAGGACGTTCAAAAACGCTGAGAATACAAAAAGAATACCGATGACGATTGAAAATCGAAAGAGGAATTCTTCAGCACCACGTCGTTTATTAAACGCTGAGCTAAAGTTATCACCGCCAAATGCACCACCCAGGCTAGATCCTCGCTGTTGTAGGAGAATTGCTGTGATGAGCAAAATGGAGAGAATAATCTGAATGTAGGGCAGTACCGAAAGTACCGTGTCAATTAGATTCATGCGTGGCAAAGTGTACCAGAACTAAATCTGGCTGGCAAGCGCACGTCTGAACTTGCCTAGGCAAGGCCTAGGTCAGAAGGCCTAGGTCAGAATACTTCACTGGCTGACAACGTTTCTATCGAGCGCAGAAGTATATAGCCACTACAGCGAGTGTTTGGCGCATGCACTCAGGGAGCGAATGCGAGTCGAGTGTATCGTCGAAAAGCTCGCCCACATATTACTGACCACTAGGCGCCGCTTTATTCCTCACCCGTTCACTCAATAAATTGCAAACGCTCACGTCTGTTATATAATGGCTGTGCGGCGGAGGTGATCGACTTATTATGGCAGTCGCAACTATGAACACATTGGAACTACCGTTATTTATTGTAATTTTCTAAAGTAAAACTATACCTATGTCAGACAAAAGTCCGATTACACCGCTGGGTGACCGAGTGATCGTCCGCCCACTTACAGATGCAGAATTAGGAACAGTCTCAGCCTCAGGCATCATCATCCCGGACACCGCCAAGAAAGAAAAACCAGAACAAGGGGTGGTGATTGCTGCCGGCCCGGGCAAATGGAACGAAGACGGCGACGCCCGCATCGCGATGGACGTCAAAGAAGGCGACCGAGTCGTGTTTTCAAAGTATGGTTTTGATGAACTCAAGTTTGACGGCAACGAATACTACATTGTGGCAGAGACCAGCATTTTAGGAATCCTCAGTAAAACAAAGTAGTTAACACAAATATATTATGGCCAAAGAAGTACTATTCGGAGAAGAGCTAAAAAAGAAACTAAAGAAAGGGGTTGATACGGTCGCGGACGCTGTCAAAGTGACGCTTGGACCGCGTGGCCGCAACGTTATTCTTGATAAGGGTTATGGCGGACCAATGATCACCAACGACGGTGTCAGTATTGCCAAGGACATCACGCTGTCCGACAAGTTTGAAAACATGGGGGCTGAAATCATCAAAGAAGTCGCCAGCAAAACCAATGATTTGGCCGGAGACGGAACCACAACCGCGACCGTCTTGACCCAGGCATTGGTACACGAAGGGCTGCGCCAGACAACTATGGGTATCAACGCTATGGCGGTGCGAACCGGTATGGAACACGCGTCGATTGACGTAGTTGGCGCACTCAAGAAAATGGCGACCAAGATCTCGAACGTAGAGGAAATCAAGCAAGTGGCAACTATTTCAGCTGAAAACGCCGAAATTGGCGAAAAAATCGCTGAAACTATCGACAAGGTCGGTACCGATGGCGTGGTGACAGTTGAAGAGTCACAGTCATTTGGAATAGAAACCGATTTCACCGAAGGTATGCAATTCGACAAAGGCTACGTGTCGCCATATATGGTCACCAACAGTGAGCGAATGGAGTCAGAGTACAAAAACGCCCACATCTTGCTGACTGACAAGAAGATTGCGTCAGTTCAAGAGATATTGCCGTTGCTTGAAAAGGTGGCTGCCACCGGCAAGAAAGAATTGGTGATTATCGCGGACGACGTCGAGGGTGAAGCTTTGGCAACACTAGTGGTTAACAAACTTAAGGGTGGATTTAGCGTCTTGGCGGTCAAGGCACCAGGGTATGGTGACCGCAAGAAAGAAATCTTGGCTGATATCGCGATCACTACCGGCGGAACGGTTATTTCAGACGATATGGGACTGAAACTGGAAACTGTCGAACTAGAGCAACTAGGTAAGGCTGACCGGGTAGTTTCAACCAAGGACAACACGACAATCGTTGGCGGAGCAGGGAAGAAGGTTGATATTGAAGGGCGGGTCAAGGCCCTGAAAGCCCAACTCGACCAAGCGTCCAGCAAGTTCGACAAAGAAAAACTGTCAGAACGCATCGCAAAACTATCAGGCGGAGTAGCGGTCATCCGGGTGGGAGCCGCAACCGAAACCGAGATGAAGTACCTCAAACTAAAAATCGAAGACGCTGTTAATGCCACCAAGGCGGCGATTGAAGAGGGGATCGTACCGGGCGGAGGAACGTCATTGACCCGCGCGGCAGCCATGGTTGAAAAAGACATGGAGAAAAAAACCGGTCTGTCACGCGAAGAGCTGATTGGGTACAGTATTGTGCTCAAGGCACTGGAGGCACCACTCAAGCAAATTGCTGACAACACCGGCAAGCTTGATGGGGCAGTGGTAGTGCAAAAGGTCAAAGAAGCCGGCGGTAATGCGGGCTACGACGCAGCCAAAGGCGAGATGGTCGACGATATGATCAAAGCCGGCATTATCGACCCCGTCAAGGTAGAGCGCGCCGGGGTTCAGCACGCTGTATCTGCCGCCGCAATCTTGCTCACAACCGAAGCGGCCATTGCTGATGAACCAGAAGATGATAAAGGCGGCATGCCAGATATGAGTGGCATGGGTGGAGGAATGGGAGGGATGATGTAGAAAGTTAGACTAGAAATGAAAAAGGCGATCCCGCAGGGGTCGCCTTTTGAAAACTCAATTTGTCACCAGTTTAACCAAGCTTATGTCGTCAAACCAGGCAGCCTCATTGTGTGTTAGGTTGCCTATGTCATTTGCATCCGCTCGGTAGGCGTTGGCCTTGCCAACTTCAAGTAATTCAGCCGGAAACTCATCACATTTGATCCACCCGTAGCCTCTGGCGATAAAAGTGCTTCCGGTTTTAAGTTTTTTGAATTGTTCCATCTAGACCCTTTCTGCTCCAGATCGTTATTCTTCTATCGTCGATCATACGTAATCTGTGGAATATGTCAAAACATGGTATAATTAAAACACTTAAAAAGTAAATTTTCATTATGTTTGGATTAGGAATTGGAGTCACTGTGTTGGTCG
>Ga0136588_1000792_pt1 | contig 11137 bp, 18 predicted proteins | sample AntRauMFilla1564_FD_104782 | JGI IMG/M metagenome (GOLD analysis project Ga0136588, IMG submission 104782) | Saline lake microbial communities from Rauer Islands, Antarctica - Metagenome Filla 1 #564 | ecosystem: Environmental > Aquatic > Non-marine Saline and Alkaline > Saline | place... | reverse complement strand
ATCAGGAAGCACAACCGTAAGTGTTAAACGAGGAAGTTACGGACAAAAGAAGGCTTTGAAGCTACCTTCTGCTAAAATAAAGATAGCAAAGGTAAAAATAAACCGTAGCAAAAAGCCAACAACAGTGAAATTAAAAAGAAATAAAAAATACGCATAGTCGGTCATAACACCAGACGAAGGAGAAACAAAAATGAACTTTACAGAGATATTTGCAGAATACTACTCAATGTACAGAGGACAAGGTACATCAATACCAGCGTTCGGAGATCGTGAATATACAGTAGCGATACCTCTAGCCAACAACGCAATACGTAAATGGGATAGAGCAGACGGCTCACTATGGAGAGAGTTATTTGTACGTGCCACAGATCAGACAACTGATGATTGGGCTACTATTGATAGAACTCTAGTGGACGGAACGGTTAGTTATCCAGCACCAAGTAATATGAGAAAACCACCACGCAAGGTATTCTTCTATCAAGGTGGTGACTACTTTGAAGTGCCAGTGATTGATCCAGACAAAATGGCTGGACTGAGTGAATTATCCAGAGCAGTATCATTCTTAGGTGGTGCAAACACAGGCTACACCATGTATATGACTGCAGCATTATCTACTCAATATGCAGGTAGAAGCATTGATTACCTATACTTCAAGAAACCAACAATGTTTACCACAGCGACCACTCCTGCAGCAATTGTGCCAGATATGAGTGATCCTAACTTCATTATCCAGGACATGCTAGTATCACGCTTTACTCAGAGCCGTAACGGTTTTGGCGTGAAGGTGGCTGATAGAGAAGCTAAAATATCATTAGTAAATATGAAGATAGAACAATCCAGTGGTGTGCCAGGACAATCCGACAATTGGGGCGTGGCAAACGATTGGGGCGTAAATCGTCATAATAACGATATACAGTTGTAGGGGGCTGATATGCAAATACCAGCACTCACAGGACTTCCAGAAGCACCTAGCCGTCCGATAGTTCTAACACAGGACAAGTTTGACAGGGGTGTAATTACCCTTATTGACCAAAGTAAGTTACCACGTAACGCTTTGAAAGAATTAGTAAATGCACTGCTTGGAGAAGATGGTGCACCTATGATCCGTCCAGGACTTAAGTGGTACGGAACTGCTGCAAGTGCAAATGCTATTGACGGTGCAGATATGTACGTCCACAGTGATGACGCCATTCACTTAATAAAAATTGCAGGTGGCGTTGTATACCGATCACTCAATGACGGTGCAACTTGGTCTACCTGTTCAGGTGGTAACTTCACTTCAGGTAAAAAAGTACGCATGGTTCAAGCCAACAACTACATGTACATGTTCAATGGCTATGACAACATTATTAGATATGACGGTTCAACCACCCTAGCTACTTACACAGCACTATCCTCACCTACACCTATAAGTGCAGTTGGTACTGGTTTTGCTGGATCTAAGATTTACACTTATAGATACCGAGTTGCAGCCGTTAATGATATTGGCTTCACTCAGGCTTCCACAGCCGTAACCGTCCAGACAGACAGGACTAGAGATAGTTTTGATACCTCAAACAAGGCTACATTTACATGGAATGCCGTCACAGGTGCAGTTAGATATGATATTTACGTTGGACAGGTTGCAGGTGAAGAAGTCTACCTTGACAGTGTTGAAGGACAAGCTTCAGTTACTTACGTGGACAGTGGACAATCAGTGGAACAGGTATCAGTATTAGCACCAGATACAAACTCAACACAAGGTCCTAGAGTTGGTGACCTAGTATTAGTTGGTTCAAGACTATACGGTACAAGAGATCGTGACTTCCCATACCGAGTGTGGATAAGTGGTGCAGGACCATACATAGGGTACTTCTCAAGTGCTTATGACGCTACATACATTGATCTACAAAAAGGTGGACAGTTCAAACCTCAGAAGGTTGAAGATTACCGAGATGGTAAGGGTACACCTCTAGCGACAGTTTGGTGCGATAGTGCTGACGGTCTAGGTTGTGTATGGCAAGGTTCACTTGAAAGCTTTACCGTTGGTGATGTTACTTTCCCTGTACCTGCATTCTACAAGATACCTGGATCAAGAGGTACAAGTGCACCATATAGCGTGGTAAACGTGCTAAATGACTACATGTACTACAATACTCAGGCATTCTACAATATTGGCTCACGTGCTCAATTCTTGAACTTGCTATCTACAGATGAAAGTTCTGCTAATATTCGTCCTAATGTGAAAAATATCACACAATCTGCTTCTCCTGGTATTGCTTCACACTTCCAAGACGCCAAAGTTTACTTCTCAGTACCTTACCAGTCTGACGAAAACAACGCTACAATCGTGTTTGATACCGAAAGAAAAGCATGGATACCAAGAGCATTTAACGTAGGATTTGAACGCTTTTTGAACTACACCGATACTGACGGAGATAGACACTTCTTAGCTTGGAAACCTGGTGATACTAGACTTACCGAGATTGATGAGAATACCAGAGGTGACTACGGTGTAGCATTTAACACCTCACTATTGACAGGCTTGCGACACGTAAATGAACGAAACCGATTTGAGTTTATATGGGCTGAAGAAGCTGAAGTGGAGTTTGCACAGACACTTGGAACGCTAAACATAGAACTTTCAGGTATTACCAGAGAAGATGGTTACAGGAAACTTGGTGAAACTAAGACTATTGCACCTTCTACAGTCAAGAACTCATGGACTACCCATACTTGGGGTGGACGCGTGTGGACTGATACAGATACAGAAATTGTATCTTACTCAGAGCCGTCACTGAAAAGGTTCTGGTCTATCCAAGAAGCAATCAACGCTTACCAGTACCGAGTACAGACGTCAAGCCTTCAGTCACAGTACATTTGTAGAACACTGCAGATTAACGGATCACCTGACGAGGGTGGCAAACCACCAGATTGGGAATTATTTGATACATAAGGTAAAATTAAGTTAAAAGAAATATAAAAACTGCTGGTCATAACACCAGACGAAGGAGAAACAAAAATGAGCGATCTATCAAGCGTAACAGACAACTACTTACCAACAGCACACGAAACCTTTACGGATAACCTTTCTAGTTCAATTAGTGCACTAGCAACAACAGTGCCAGTGAACAGTGCTATTGAGTATGCAGACGGTGATACTGTAGTTTTAACAGTGGACGCAGGTACAGCAGACGAAGCCACATTTGTTGGCAAGAAAGATGTTGGTGCAGATCAGTTTATTGAGTGTATCTGGACAGAAGGCAACTTAGCAGTAGGACATGACAGTGGTGCAACTATTGTTGATTATGACAGTGCAACTCACTACAACTTAATATCTGAAGCAATCCAACTGATAATGAACCAGGACGGATCACTTAAAGATACACCTATTCGTACTGCTTTAGGTTTATCTGCAGCTTCAACTAACGGTTGGGAAGTTTTTCCTTATACCTTCTCAGTAGCTTCAGGCTATAACACTGGCAATAAGTCATTCGATATGACAGTAGCTAGTCAAGATGTAACAAGTATTCTAAGTCCTGGCATGAGATTACGACTTGAGAGAGATACGGCTGCACCTACTCAATGCACAGACTTAGAAAGTGGAAGCTCACAGTATGCGAGTAAATCAAGTCCTGCAGGAATAACTTTTACTACTACATTTACGGCAGAAGCTTGGATTAAATTAGAAAGCTACACTGGTGCAACGCAAATGATTATTGGTAGACAAAATGGTAGCACACAAGGCTTTGGGTTTAGATTATCCGCTACAGGACAAGTTGAAGCTATTGGTTTAAGAATTGCATCAAACAATAAAAGCATTCAATCTTATCAGTCTATACCTTTGGATAAATGGGTACATATTGCTGCCTGTATTGATATGACCGCAGGGGATACCTCTGCACAAAAAATATGGATAGATGGAGTAGAAGTACCAAGAGTTTACACACTAACTGGTACTGCTACGGCACTTGTTCAAGGCACGACAGAATTATCACTAGGTGCTAGGGTAAGTGGTGTTGATATGTACACAGACGCTAAACTAGCAGATGTTCGTGTCTGGTCTGCTGTTCGGTCTGCTACTGAGATACAAGACAATATGAACCAAGCACTTGCTGGTACAGAAACCAACCTAGTAGCTTACTTTCCTCTTAACGGTGACTTCAACGACAGCACAGCTAATGCGAACAACCTAACTGCTTCAGGTAGTGCAGTGGCTACTGATTTGGATAATCCTTTCTCAGATACTCAATACGGAATAATTACTAATGTAAGCTATAGTTCTCCTAACTCAACTGTTACAGTGTTCACAGGTACAGATCATATGATACCTAATATGACACTTACTAGCCCTTTCTATTCTTCTCAGAGTGTGCCTTTTGGATTTCCTAGAGATAGTGGTAGATGGGAAATATACCAAGTGTTTCAGGATAGAGCCAACTTTGCTTCTCCAGTTCAAAACACTTGGTATAACTTGGGTGGGTGGCGAACACTAGTTCCAGCAGGTAGGTGGAACTTTATGTATAGTGCATCTGTGCAGAGTTCAAGGTCTGTGAGTGGACAAGTTACTGGTCAAATTACTACATCTACTACTACTAGTGCCGAAGATGATTTGTCAAGAACTACAGGATTTTATAATGATTTAACAACCTCGCAAATAGCTACACTCCAGAACTCGTTTCCGTTGGACTTATCTACGGCAACGACCATGTTCACAAATATACGGACAACAACTGCTAGTACCAGTAGTATAGAATATCGCTCAAACTTTACACCTAGTTATATAAAAATTATATGTGCGTACCTATAATGAAAATTGATATTCGCAAGACGAACCCCACCAAGTACCGATTTAGTGTATTGATTACTACTGTAGTCTTTGCTCATATATTCTCATTGGTTGTAAGAAGTGACCAACCCGTTATATATAAAGCATTCGACAACTTATTTCCTTTTTCTGTGGTGTTGATTATTGGTTTTATTGGACTATTGATATGGCTATGGGCTTCATTAACTAAAATATGGGCTTTTCTGCAGACTTCACTTCTTTTAATGGCACTATTCTTTGCTATTATTAACGCTTCACTTCTATACACTCGTAGTTGGAATGGTGCGATTATGTGGAGCGGTGCGATGTTTGTGTGTTTATTCACTTATAAAATGCGACCAGTAGATTTAATGACGGAGAAACCAAGTGGAAAATGATAGCATTATCATAGCTATAGTTGGTGCTATATCTGCTCTTGCCGGAGTAGTTGGTAGTAATATAGTCAATTATAAGAAGGAAGATAATAAGTCTGATCTTAATAAGCGTAACGACTTCACCGCTATTGTGGAACAAATGAAGTACATGGTGGAAAAGGGTGAAACTGAACGTGCTAGGCAGGAAGTACAGCTTGAACGTATGCAGCAACAGCTTACTCAAGCTAGAAAAGACAACGCTGAACTGAAAGACTTGTTTGCTGAACTTAAGCAGATTATTGATGATATTGCTATTGATCCTGAGAAAGTTGAGAAAATACACGAAATATACGATAAGATTAAAGATAAATAAGGAGTAATAAAATGGCAAGATCAGACACACCGTTCTATCCAGCACACACATCAAACTACACTAAGGGGCGTGGTGGTAAGAGTATTAAAAATATTACCTTTCACCATACTGCAGCACTGAACTCAACACTTCGCTACTTATGGGCTGATCCTAACCGTAATGGTAGTTCACACTACTTTGTAGGTATTGGTGCTAATAGACACGAACAGTACGTATACGAGAAAGATACTGCTTGGACTAACGGTAACTATGCAAGCAACCAACAGTCAATCACTATTGAAACTAGAGGTGACTGGCGTTTTGGTTATTCTTCACAGGAAACCATTAACAACCTTGTATCACTAGTCAAAGAGTTGCGTATCGCATACCCTGGTATAACCTACAATATCCACCGACAAGTTAGCTTGAAAGGCACAGTTTGCCCTGGTGATCTACCAGTAGCACTTGTATGGGCTGCAGCAGATCCAACACCACCGAAGCCAACTGTTATTGTGAAAACTCCTGCAAGCTTACGTGTTGATATACCTGACAAGAAGGTTATCTTAACCAAAGATACAAACATATGGGATATGTCATTCAGTAAGTGGTCTGGTGCTAAAGCAGTTGGATCACTCAAAAAGGGTACAGTCATAGATATTGCTGGTGAATACGATCACCCACTATCTAAAGTAGACTACTACCTATCTAATTGGGCTTGGGCTAACGGTAAAAATTGGGGTATTAGTAAGTCTGCATGTAAAGATTATGTAGCACCTAAACCAGTAGTCGTACCACCTAAAACACCTGCAGTAGATGTACCGACTAAGCCTGAAGCTGAAGAAAGTCCTCAAGGTGGGCAAGGCATGGACGAACCACTTCCTATTGATCCAAACGGTGATAAACTCAATAAGATACTTGAGATTGTCACTTGGATAAAAAATCTATTAAGTAAAATATTTAAGGGGTAATTATGCAGAAGTATAACAAGTTCATAGTCGCAGGAATAGCAGGTGTAGTAGCTGTATTAAACAGTCTATACGGATCAGGTAACGAAACAGTAACGATAATCATAGCTATTGCTACAGCTCTAGGAGTTTACGCAGTACCTAACAAGGTTTAGTAGTGGAGTTTCCTAAAGATCCCACTAGAAGGCAAGTAGAAAGACAACGACAGGTAGCTATAACTATATCTGGTATGCAGGATATATGCTTAGAAGTAGGTTTTATACCTGTGGAAGTCACTCAAGAAATGGTTGACCAAGATCAACTACCTTCTGAAGATCCAGGGTTTAACTGGCAAACTTTCCAGACTTACCTTAGATAAACAAAAAAGAGTAATGTACCCTCGCATAGTACACTACTCTTTTTTTATTCCACTTCATTAAAGGCTCTCAAACCTTTGGACCTGGCTGTTGTGTCCAACATTCATCTTACGTCCTAACTCTTTACTGTCGTAAGCACCAGTTATTTAGTACCAAGTATGATCTTTGTAGACGTTACCACCTGTTCTAGCTGAGTAACAAGTGCCTGTACAATTTCTAAATTGTACTGCTTTTATCCAGCCACCATAGCCCTGGACGTACGTATTCATGCTTTTAAGGGCATGTACTGGATCTTTCCAGTCACCACCCCATTTTCCACATGGTAGCTGTTGACCAAGCCCACAAGCCCCACTGGACGTATTGTAGGCGTCTGGACGCCAGCCACTCTCACCACTAACTATGCTATCTACAGCCCACCACAGGTTTTCAGGTATACCAGACGCTCGCAACCACGTTTCTTTGTTGCCTGTTACCGTTACTGCAGGTGACTGAGCACTAGCTTTTTTTGTAATTCCAACCGTAGCGAGTTGCCTATCGCTTGCTTCACGCTCTCGCTTGGCTTGTAAGTCGCTCTCAAGTTGCCTTGTGCGTTCTTCAAGATCAAGCTTTTCTTTCTCAAGCTGTTCAACTCTCTCGGTGTTAATATCTTTTTCATTTATTGCTTCCTCAAACTTTTGGTTTAATTGTGCTTTATCTAGCTTCAATTGGTTTAACTCTAACGCTCTATCCTGTAGCTGTACCTCTTTTAGTTGAAGTTCTACTTGGTTATCACGTAAATCGTTTATACCTATACCCACAAATCCGATAAACAATATTGTGAGTAGTATGGTTAATTTCTTTTTCATAGTCTGCTACGGACGGTTTAACAGATGTAGCGTTAAATCTCCTTTTAATAGACTTTCTTATTATAGCCTACTTGGTTGACTTGTATACTAGGAAGCCAAATACTGCTAGGGTGCTCGGTGCTAACATCAGTCTTGGTATTAGTTCCTCTACACCGAAGAATACTCGGTAGTTAGCGTATATGATTGAAGCACATACAATTAATATTAGTATTCCCCATAGTCCATGCACAGGTACACCTGTACGGATCTGAGTTGGTTCAGTCTTTTCAGACTTCTTGTTATTTTTCTTAGCCATTGTTTAGTTCCTTTCTTTTAATGGTAGCTACAGTATAGCAGTTATGGTTAATTATGTCAAGCTAAAACTTGCATTGTTTGCTGTACTTACTATGCAGGTATTGATCTAATGACTTACTACCCTTGTCACCATTATGGTATTCACACATAGGGTTTAAGTTGTCTAGGTCGTGCCGTTTACCTGGTGCTCGGCTTCTCGGTAAATCGTGGTCAAGTGTTAGAGGTAGTGCACCGTAGTCCAATCGTTCCAGATCGTCTGTTAGTGCCCTGCCACCAATAATGCAGTACCAATAGTCACCATAGCTAGGTGGATTGTCTTTGATCCACTGCTTCTTGGTTTTGGACCACCTCTGTTGTTCACGTGACATCTTTGGTGCTTAATATTTCTATTTCTGCCCTCGGATTTGCCCTGTCCAGTTCAGCGTCACCACCTAGTATTTTAAGTTTCTGCCAACTATCTTCTTCAATCAGTCCTGCTTTTACCAGTGCGTCATTGATACTAGCAATCATATTGTCTATATCACGTCTGCGTAGATCTGCCACGTAAAACATATAATCTATCTTGACACGTCCTGTCGTTGGCTTGCCTTGCTTCAGTTCCCAAAGTGCACCTTTTAACCAGTCCTCATGTCGCTTGCTCGGAAAGTTCATAATTCTTCCACCCCTGACATACGGACGTCTACTATTTTTTTTGCTTGGCGTTTGCCCTGATATTGTTAATTGCACTCTTAAACCTCTCAATCACTGTTGGTCTTGGTATTGTTATGTTTTCTTGCATAGGTATATCAATGAAGCCTGGATAGTGCTTATTGTTCCACATATGTTTAGCCATTGCTTCTTCAGCCTGTGCTTTTCTTTTGAATGTTCCTACATTGTATCGCACGCCATTTACAGTATATCTAGCCCTGAAACGGTGTGGTGCTATCCTTGTTACTCCCATTATTTCCCCCATGCCCTTTAATTTGCTGTGTTACGTTCTTGATTAAGTTCATTTCTAACATATGTCGTTCGTCCAACTTACCAGATCCAGTTCTATAACCATCTAAAATGATGATTGACTGTGTAATAGGTGGTAATGCTGGTGGTGGTTGCTTCTCCAACTCAAACTCTAGCCGTTGGATCAACGCTTCAAATAGTGTTGCAATTCGTATTTCGTAATCTTCACGCATTATTTTTTGCCTTTTTCTATGACTTTATGAAGCCTGTCATTTTCAGCACGATACTGGTCTACAGTATCTTGTAACCTATTCACATCATCACCATATTCTTCTTCTTTAGCTTCCAGCCTACTTTCAAGTTTGTTAGTTCGGCTCTCAGCTCGTTCTCTGCGTTCAATTTCTTGGTAAGCAGATTGTTGCAAAGATCTGTTCTGCTCAACAAGTTCACCAATAGTCCTGGCTTGGTCTATAAGTCTTTCATCTTTGGCTTCTAACTTAAAGTGGTTAAATCTTGATGGATCTGGTCCTGCTATATCTTGACCAAAATCTTGTAGTTTGTCGTTAGGGTGCATTATCCTACCATTCTTTCTGTATTAAACTCTTTCATACGGCTCTGTAAATACATACATATTCCGTTGTAGCGTTCATACTCGTTCTTAATTTGTTGTATCGTGTTTTCAATTACCTTTATCTTAATTGCTTCAACTCTGGTGCTTTCCTTGCTCATAATCGCTGCACTGTTCGGACTACCCTTTGGCGTGTCCATATGCTCGGCATAGATTACCTGTCGCTTTTTCTCCACTGCAACCATTAGATCGTTCAATATATCTATATAGATGTTCATGTAAGCAAACAGTTGGTTAGCATTTAGGCGTAACTTACCCAAGTAGTCACCAATCAAACTAGGGTTTTCTACATAGTTCCCTAGCTTGCCACTCTGCTCATAGTCCAATAATGTTTTATGGATCGTCTGACATTGTGACGTGATTAGTTGGTACTTCTTGTTGTCGGCAAGTCTGAGTTGGTCAAGATCAATGTTATCTAGCACATCTTCAGTGGCTTGAGATATTTTATCCCCTGCCACTTTAGCGTGTGCAAACTCGTCTTGACCACTCATTATTTTACTGCTTCAGCGTTCGGAAACACTTCTGCTACTGCGTCTGTTGGTTCAACAAACACAACCTTAAAGTTCTTGTATGGTTTTGGACCTTTGCCCTTAACTTCACCAATAAACTCAATTTTAACTCGGCTTCTCGTTGGTATTTCTTCAAAACGGCTATCTAGTACGGTTGATCCCCATACACTTGTGGCGTCCTCTTGATCGTCCTCTTGGATCACATATACCATACTGTGATTAGGTCCTTGATCTGACTTACTGTGTAAGTAAGTACCAAAGATTGTTGATCGTTCGTCTGGCTTCCAAGTATTAGTTGTTCCACCTGCTTCTTTAGCGTTTGCAAATTCGTCTGACATTATTTATTCTCCAATTTATTTATTGTTGCTTCTAATTCTTGCTCGGTAGCAAAGTTATCTGGATTTATTGCTAGTTTTCGTGCTCTTAGCTTTAGTTCCAGATCGTACCTTGCTGTTCGTGACTTTACTAGTTGATCGTGCTTTTCGCTTTCTGACGGTTGGTCTTTCTGCTCTTGCTTCGTCATGTTTCTTCCTTTCCATTATATTAACCACGTCCTGCATAGCTTCGTCTAAAATACTCTGCATTCTACGGTGGTGGCGTGCATGTTTAATAGCTTTAGGTACTGCCAATAGTGTGTTCAGCCCCCATAGAATACATACGCCAATTGCGATACCTACTCCAATTGTTAATGATAGTTCAAAGTCCATATTTACTCCTTTATTGTTTCGCTTAGACTGTCATCACAACAGCTTTCAGCAATTTTACTTGTTCCTTCTTTCACACCATAATCGCAAAACTTCACGTCAAAGCCGTCAAAGCTTTCTTTACAGGTGCAATCTGGGATCGTTTCGCTTGCCAGTGCCTTGTTAAAGCGTTTAGTCATGTCAATTACCGTTTGAAAGTCCTCTTGTGTTGGTGTCCATGTCACCTCTCTGCGTACAACACCATCATCTAAGGCGTAACTGAATAGGTGGCACTTGGTCGGTAGTTCAAGGTTATTATCAGCAAACCAACTTGGGTTAGCATGGCATAGCATGTAGTAGTTAGTTATCTGAATACGGTACTTGTAATAGTTCCATGCTTCAAATAACT
>Ga0136588_1000789_pt1 | contig 11170 bp, 11 predicted proteins | sample AntRauMFilla1564_FD_104782 | JGI IMG/M metagenome (GOLD analysis project Ga0136588, IMG submission 104782) | Saline lake microbial communities from Rauer Islands, Antarctica - Metagenome Filla 1 #564 | ecosystem: Environmental > Aquatic > Non-marine Saline and Alkaline > Saline | place... | reverse complement strand
TCCGATACAATCCTTACTTGATATCGGTTATCTCAATGGCGAAGTCTTTCTGGTTGAGCAGCGCGCAGGCCTTAACCTTGTCAAGGTCTCCAATGTCGATGCGGAATAGTTCTGGGCGAAGGTTCCGGGGGTAGTTCTTGGCGCGGTGAGCACGGGCCTTCCGGGCGGAGGTAAAAGCGGCCATCCCAGACGGGGTGCCTTCATTGTAATAAGCGTATATGATCACGGCTGGCCCCCGTCCCGAACCCGCTGTTTGAGTGCGTCTAGCTGATCCGCAGTAACGCTTTCCTTCCAAACCTTGTCGGTGCCCTTGACGTAAGCCTCGCAAGCGCCATCATCTAGCCCATCCAGATATGCGGCTTTCAGGAGTTCTTCCAAGCGGGTAGCTGTGATATTGATAAACATGATATTTCCTTTCAAATCTCGAAACCGATAGCGCGGCAGGCCCGATGAAAATTCAGCGTTTCATCCGCGTCGTTGAAGAGGCTGTCGTGATAGTCGAAGTGCTGCACGAAGTTGGCCGCGAGAATTCCCGCTGCAATATCCGCCGTGCCGCAGGGGATATCGACGTTGCCGTTGCTGCCGGTCGCGTGGATAAAATAGCCCGCGTCGGTGCATCCGACTTGAATATAGTCTGCGGTTTTGATCGGGTTGATAAACATGATCGGTAATCTCCAAGAGTTTCGGTTGTGGTGTCCCTAATACCTATCGACCTTCAAACCGTTAGTCAACCCCTATTTCAAACTTTCTGCTCTCTAAGGGGTTTAAGGGTCAGTAGAGGGTCAGCCCCCGAGTGCACCTAAGATCACTAGGGTTGACGAACGGGGTGAAGTGTGCTATACTGTATCCAGACCGGGAACAGCCCGGCGCGCTCTTTGACATCGTTAGAACCCACCATCAAACCTCAAACCTTGGAGACTGATTATGAGCACTACACCGAAATGGAAGGGCGCGTATCTCGCCAGAATATCTATCGGGGGAGGCGGCTGCTACAGCCGTTCGCACAAGAGCCAAGAGGACGCACTTGACGGATTGGTCCAGCAACTCAAAGCGGATTGGTCCAGCCTCTTCGATATCAAGGCGGCGCTCAAGAAGGGCATCGAAGTCGCGGTCTATCGGGACGCTGGAACCACCAGCTTCGAAGACGACGAATTCCTTGAGGTCGTGAAGGTCCAACGGCCTAAGCCGAAGGCATAACAACGAACCCTCGCCGGGCGACTGGCGGGGGCTTTTCTTCGCGTGATCAACCGGAATGGGCCAGAGCCGCTTCCTTGATCCGAGGTAGGGTTTCCTTAATCACCAGTGCCCGGACCCTCTCTTGCCGTCTGTCCGGGTCTTTCACGTGATTGATGGTGGCAGAGATTTCCACCTTGGTTTCGAAGTTCCCGAGGCCATCCGTTTCAACTTCCCAGACTTCAAGACCTTTGGGGCGCTTTCTGCCCGAGTCAGGGTGTGTGAGGACAGATACCCGCTTGGTGGCAACAACCATCGCTTCATATTTGTTGGGCATAATTTTTTCCTTTCGGGGTTACAGTGCCGGGCTATCATAGCAGACTTCCCCCCTCTAGGAACATCCGGTGATCTTACGTTCACTCAGCCTGTGTGATCGGGCAGGTAGGGGGGTGGTAGGGGATTGGTAGGGGGTAGGTAGGGACGCGAAAGCACCTACCCCCTGTGGTGGCTTAGGAGCCGACCTTGGCGAAGAGGTCTTCACTGATTTCTGTGGGGTCAATCTCTTCAACGGTAACCTTGATCGCGCGGCCCGTAGGGGACATGGCGACAAACTCATTCGGCTCTTCATCCTTTGCCGCGCCCCGCTTTTTCAGCATGTGGACTTTGGACCCCTCGTGAATATCGCTCTTGCCGAAGCGCGGCGCGGTCTTCTTGGCCTTGGCGTCAAGGTCCAGTTCTGCTTGCGGCGAATGGATCACGCATTTTCGTGCGAGGTATTGCGCCATAGCGCCAACGTCTGTTTTAGCGTTGCGTAGTTTTCCCATTTCAGTATTCCTTTTTGATGGTTGTGGTAGGGGTCTAACCTATCCCCCCGGAGGTAGTTAGTCAACTAGGCTTATGCTTACCCCAGCGGCCCAAATATCTTTTTGTTTAGGTTCTCCAACCTGATCGGATTATGAAGGCCGATTTCTACCCGCGTCGGAAACCTAAGCAGGGTGTGCAACTGAAATTCCGTGGTATCCAGAAAGGGGGTATTGCTGCTGGCGTCAATGTCACGCCACTCCCCGGTCTCGGAGTTATGGGCGTAGTGCTCATAGATGTAGCGGTCGCCATCATCGTCCCTGTCATTGGTGTAAGACCAGTTTCCTATGTCAGGCCATGGTATGGGCCAGTTACTGTCCAGCAGTATAGCGTCCCGTTTCTCTATCAGGCCCCGAAGGTCCGGGTTAGCCTCTACCAGCTTTGGGGTCAGGGCGTGGAGGTGTTGGGTGCGAAGGCCTTTGACCATCAGATACCCCCCAGCGTCGTCCTGCGGGCCAAGGCGAGGGGTATCTAGCCCGGCTTCGGTAACCATCGCCGCGAGGCGGTCAAAGCGCTCTGTGCGGGCCTTCTGACGGGTTACCCGTTCAACATACGGATCAGTCATTTTTCGGTCCCTCCAACTTGAGCGCCCCAGACTCATCCGAGGTTATCATAACAGGTTTGCGCTTCCCGCCCCCGATAGCCGTAAGGCGTCCAAACTGATCGGTAAATAATGGGCCTTCCCGGTGCAGGAGTGTCAGGCGGACGTTTATGCTGGACGTGGAACCATCTTTCTTGATCCGCACGAAGCCACCCTTCGCTTTGACATACAAGCCGTCTTCTGGGCCGGTGTAAACTTCCACGGGCTTATAGACGCCGCGCTCTACAATAAGGGCTTCGTCTTCATCGTTCTTTTGAAACATGGGTAGCCTCCAAGGGGGGTGGGTGATCCCTGAGCCTAGGAACCGGAGACGGGTTTGTCAACCGGGATAGCCTTAGGCACGGGGACTTCTCGCAGGTCCCCATCGTCGTAACAGAACTTCGACTTATTGGGGGGTGTCTCTTTGGGTTTTATGCTCTTTTTCATACCGGTATCGTAAACCCTTTATATCCGTTTGTCAACCCATGGCGACTTCACGCAGATCGCCCATCTTATAAGTATACTTGTCCTCTTGGGGGGTACGGTCAGACTTCACGACGCTATCAGTATCAGGTAGGGTGACCACGCCTAGATCACTTACATCCAGAACCTTACCTTGCCCCTGAACCACGACCTTGACCACCTTAACAAGCCGGTTATTGATCATTCTGTTTTCTGATCCAATGATCCGGTATTGGGTGCCCCGGGGTAGCAAGAATTCGTGTTCACTGGCGGATTTCGTTATGGCCTCTAGGGGTATCGCTTTCTGCCCGGAAGGCACGTGGATTTGCATGACTGCATCTTTCCAGTCGGTAGCCATCCCCGGGTTTATGGTCGTAGAGGCGAACCCATCATCCTGAAACACTTTGCCGATTTCCAGCTTATTTCCAGTGCTGTTGGATACCCCACGGTAGACGAACACGGGGTCACTGAGGGGTGCTATGTCCTTAAACGCCTGATCAATCAACGTCATATACCCCGCCGTAGCTGTGTTTGGTAGGGTATTTTGGCGGGCGGCTTCATTCAGTACGGTATACCCAGACTTGGTGTAGTACTGTAAGGCTTCCAGCGTATCAAGTTTGCCCACCTCTTCCGTTACCACGCCTCTTGCAGCGACCGATAGCGCCCCTGCTTTAGCGTTCAGCAGATCAAGAAGCATCGGAGTATAGGCTTCCATCCTATCGTCTGCATCGTCCCTTCTCATCCCTGATAGATCAGTCGGGAATTCTGGAACAGGATCGTACTCAACCTGAGTATCTATCATCGTTACCACGGTGCGGCATAGGAAGTGAAAGGGCGGAGTATCATGCCCTGCTGCCTGTATCTGCCCATCCGTCATGCCCCTGATATTGTCCAGTTCCGGGAAGGGGGCCATTGCCTTTTGCTTCGTCGGATCAGTTTCAGACAGGAGGGTGGCCGTCTTGGTAAAGGCCTCTTCGATAGAAAAGGTGCGGCCATTCAGTTCCCGGCATATATCCGTGGTTCGGTCGTCCACTATGGCGTCAAGACGATACCGGGTAATGCCGCGCGCCCGGGCCTCATAATACATGCCATAAGCCGATACGCGCGTCCCCACGATGTTCGCTGACACGTCCACAACCCGGCGAATTTCGCCCCGCATATAGCGGTTGATATCCTTCGCCAGTTGGTCAGGGTCGATGGGGTCAGAGGCTTTCTGAAACCGTTCCGCCCGGCTGATTAACGCAAGAACCCGCCGCCGGGTATCCCGCGTCAGTATGTGGGCGACCATATTCTGCGTGAGCCGAACCGCGCTCTTGTCCACTTCGAAAGGGAACCCCCCACCGTTCGCCATGACAGAGATGCTGGGGCTATCCACCGCGCCCGCACCGGTTAGCGCCGTCGCTCGCATGAATTTCCGAATAGCCTTTTCGGATTTAGCCAAGCCCTCAGTGAACGTAAGATCACGAGCATCCGCCTTGGCCTCTTCAAAGCGCCCGGCTTTAATGTGGGCTGATATGGCTTTTATGGCAACGGATAGATCGGCGGCTACGGCCCGGGTAACGGTAGCTGAAAGCCCTCCAGAAAGCGCCTGAGCACTTTCGCTAATATCGGCTGCACTGATCGGTTTCATTCGTCGTCTGTATTCTTACTCGGAGTAGGGTAGGCCCCTATGAAAGCAACGCCGCCTCGTTTTGGGGGTGCGGGGTCAGCAGCGAAACCAGTCGCGCCTTCATCATCGTCCTCTTCTGTTGTATCTTCTGTTGCCGCTTCGGCGGAGTAATCTGCCGGGGTATCAGAGGCGTCGGAGTGATCCAAGAGGATGCCCGGTGCTGGTTCGTTTTTCCGTTTATGCTGGATGATCTTGACCAGCCCCCGACTATCCATTTCAACCGCCCCAGCTTTCAGCGCCTTGGTCCGGTACGCCTGACTGACATTGACATGCTCATTGGGCAGGCCCCGGTACTCAATGTGCTTGGGGTCCAGTCCTATCTTGAGGGCGATAGCCTCCAGTTCTTCGGTGGTATCCGCAACCATATGGGCCATTTTCATCCGACCCAACGGGATTTGTGCACTGTCTACAAATATGGTCATTCAGCAGTCTCCAGTATTGTTTGAACACGAGCGGCATTGAACGCCGCCTTGGCATATCCAGCCGCGATTTCGCCCATAGCGGCGTCGGCTAGGAAGGGCGAATTGAACATGAGGGGACCAAGCGCCTTGTTCACGAGGTCCTGCCCGCCCGGAGGCAAATGGTCATAGGCACTTTCAAGTTTGATCAGGTCGGCCATATAGTCCCGGTCTTCGGTGTCCTCATAGTCCCGGATAGACCTAGCGATGCGGGCGGCTAACACAATGGCTTGGTTCCTGACGGTGCTTGTGACGCCGGGGGCGGGGGGTTCGCCTTCCCCGGTAGGCGGGGCGGGTGTGTCACCGTTACCGGCCTCCTGCCCCCCCTCTGGGGCCTCTGTGGTAGGTTCCCCGGTCGGAGGGACCCCGGGGGCAGAGGCCCCTATGACGTCCTCTTCAAAGTCTTCATGGATTTCGATGTCCAAGCCTGCGACTTTGGAGATACCCCCTACAAGATCAGCCAGACCGATGCCCCGGACAGTAGACAGCATTTGAAGGGCGCGAAGTTGAAGGTTCACGTCCTGAACAGATAGCGGGTTCGATACCAAGCGCCATTTACCTGATGGGTCGATTTCTCGCATGATTGTCATGTTTATGCGTTCGTCTTCCTCATCGCGCTCAGGGGCGAACACCTGCGCCTCTGCAACAACATAGGATGCGTGAGCAGTAGCGAAGTTGTAATTGTCGCTCATGCCGAGGAAGATGCCGGGCAGTCGAAATGCACGGCGGATGCGCATTTCGTTTCGTTCATCATAAACTTCAAAGGTGCTATCAGCTTCGTTCGCTCCAAACTTTTCAGTCGTGACTGACGCGGGGCGTTCGCTGTTAATATCCCCGGAGGACGGGATTTCCACGGCTACGCCACGCTGCTTATCTTTCGATCCGCCTGATAGATAGCCGTTGATGGCTTTCGCCACTTCTGCTGACACGAGGCCCCCGGTAATGAATAGCATAACGGGGGGTACGCCGCCCGCTTGAAAGAACGCTAGATTGTGCTCTTCCGCCATACGCGACCCAAGGACCGATGGGAGTTGCGTGATCCACCGAGGCATACCGTAGGGGCTGCGCACATCGTCAATATCTTTGTCATGCAGGATTTCGTGAGCGCGCTTGTTAGGCGCAAGGCGTTCGCCTTCCTTTGCCCATTCGCCAGTGACCCGGTTTAGGTCCCGTTCCGAGCCATACTCTTTGTAGTAGACCAGCTTGTTTCCAACCTTCTGGACGAACCGGCGTTCCGCCCGCGTCGTGGTCAGTTCCCGAAGTTCCCCGTTCCGCCGCACGGTAACAGTAACGGGCACCGCCCCGTCCAGTACAATCATACGCATCGACTTTGCCGGAGCGCGGCGCACGAAAGCCAGTTCCCCGGTTATCGTGCGCTCTACAACCATATAACTGTTTCCGGTCGTATGCAGGTCCCGGCGGAGTTCTTTGCGGACCCGGAGGAATGACTTGCGGGGCGCGGCCTCTTCAAAGAATTCCCGGATATGCCTGCGCTCTGTTTTTTCATCCTCAGTCAGTTCGGCTTCCGAGCCTTCGATTGGCATAATATCAGCGCCCGTGCAGGACACATTCGTCGTCATAGCGGCGATGCAGGGTTCCAGCGCGTTGTTCTCTGAAACCAGCCTTTCGAGACGTTCCGGTGCGATAGGTGGGGCCAGCAGAGAGGGACCCCCCGTGATACGCAGGTAGTCTTGAAAGAACTGGTCTTCTGCATCCAACAGGGTTGCCATGACTTCGCCGCCTTCGGCCAACTCTTTGCGCAGCTTCTTGGCTGAGTAGGCATCCCGCTTTTCCAGTTCGGCTATCAGGTCCTCTTGGGACTTCCCGGTAAGGGCAGAGATAATCAGCCCGCCATAGTCAGACCGTCCGCCCGAGGTCGTCTTGAAGATGCTCTGTTGCTGTCCGGTTATCACGCGGCCTTCTGGCCGTCCGGTATCGTTATTGTCCGCCATTAGGATGCCACCTTTTTCAAGTTGAACAAGTCATAGCCTATTTCAGCGTCCGTGTTAAACGTCAATTCTGGTGACCATCCAAACTTCTCTTCGAAAGGTAGGCCTTCCATCACATGGCCTGAGTATTGCAGGGCTTCGTCCACATCGTCTTCTGGAACATACCATAGCCCCTGATCGTGAACCTGAGCAAATGGAGTTAGCAGGGATGGGCGTTCTTTTTCAATGATACCCATAGACATCCACATCATGTCTCCAAGCGTTCCCTGAATAGGGGAGTTGATCGCCTGATTGTTTGCGCCTTTGCGGACACTCTTGATGGGGCTGTTTATCAGGGGAAGACGGCGAAGGCGACCGAGGGGGGAGCGGACCATACCCGTTACTTGGGCTTCTGCGATCTGTTTAGCGTGCCAGTCCAGCAAACCCGGATACAGGTTAAAGTAGGCATCCCTCATGTGTTCTGCCTCTTCGATAGTCAAATGAACGCCATAGACGGCGGCAGCATACATCATAAAGCCATAGGCGCTCATACCGTAGAGCAGCCCAAAGTTACCCGCCTTGCCGTTCTGACGTAGTATGGCATAGGCGTCATAGTCTGCCTTTTTTAGGTACATCGCCTCTTCATAGGACATTCCGGTGACAGTAGCCGCAGTCAGGGTGTGGAGGTCTACCCCGGCCTTGTAGGCTTGGATCATCTTGCTTTCGCCCGCCCAGCAGGCCGCAACCTTGAGTTCCCCCTGCGAATAGTCCCGGGCAAGGATTACATGCCCCGGTGGAGCGACGATACATTCTCGGATGCGGCCCCCCCAATAGGAGTGTTTCGGGACCGTGTTATGAACCAACATGCCGTTTGCATAGAAGTCGTGAGTAGAGGGCACCGTGAAGTCGTATACCCAGCCAGCCTTGGCCGGTTCTATCCGGCTAACTTTCAACGCCGCATATTGGGTGCGGAGCCGGTCGTTCTTTTGTTTCGTCCTCCATAGTGGCCTAGGTATACCAGCCGCTTTAGCCATATGCCCCGCGCTCGTCCCCTGCCACCAAACCAGATACCGTCCACGACTAAATCTAATGCTGGGGGGTATCATACCCTCCAGTAAGGTTTCCCGTATCAGGACAGATACCAATTCCCATTTCTTGACTTCGACATAGATGCGGGGAAGTCTAATAGAGGTCCCCTTGTTGTCAGTGAACCTAGCCCCGGCAAGAAAGAAGCCCCGAAGGTAGTCATAGACGGCAGTAGTGCCTCTGAGTTCTGGGGGAAATACCCCGCCGCTGGCTTCTGGGAGGGCTACCATAAACCCCTTTGCTTCAAGCGATAGCGCGTCTTCAATTCTAAAGTGGAATACCGTTGTGGTTTCTGTGCGGTTTAGGTAAACCCACTTCCCCATAATCAGTTGTAGGGGAGCCTCAACGAAACCTGCATACTCATTGGGAACCTCTATGAAAATGACATCTTCCGAAGTCGTAATAGACGCGCAGGCCGCGATACATCCCAGCAGTTCCGCAACCCTTTTAGTAGCCCATGTCGGAGAAGTCGCGCGCGATACCCTGCTTGGGACGGATAGGTGATGGTCTACCGTGAGGTCTTTGGCTTTAACCCAGCCACAATTCGTCATAAACGGGTGTTCGGGAGTGCACGTAAGATCATTCCCGCAATGCGTTGTTACCTTGAGCAGCCCGGCCCGCCATGACCTGAATACATTACTGGTAGGACGAAACCCCTCAGACCCGGCTATGTCCATAACATGCGCCCGGAAGGGGTTCCGGCTATCGTCAGGAATGAGAGGGTTTACAATGCTATCGGCCCGAACAATCCCATTCCGTGTCATAATCTCTGCGTCACCGGTGACACATTGAAACGCGGGTGCAGTCGCACTACCTCGGCCAGTGTTGTGTGTAACTACCCCCCCGGTTACATGGCTGTGATCATCCTTAACTTCTGCTCCAAAGGTCTTGGCCTCACTAAGGTCCAAAGCGGTAATAGGGGACGTTGTAAACTGCACCCTAGGTGGGGGTCGAAGCAGCGGCCTTTTCTCCCCTGAGCGGATGCCTGAGACAAGCCGCCGCGAAACACCGTAGATTAATGCCAGATTAACACTCGTGTCTTTAGACGCACGAATGGTAGCTACCTCATCTTGTGTGAGTTTTTGGTTAGATTTTGTTCCAAGCCCCGTTCCATGGTTTCGCATGTCTTCCCGATTGTCTGCGGGTGTTCCCCACAAAAGGTTGTCTGGTCGGTTATCCCATGCCAGACCATTTCTGTGTCTTACTTCTGGTAAGCCCTTGGGGTTTGGAACAAACGCGGTGGCTACCAGCCTGTGAATAGATAAGTCTCTGTAATTCGGCCCCCTGACCCACGCTTTATCCCTGCATTGCGAAACTTTTAGGTGGCCCCATTTACCTTTGGGTTGGGGAGTCAGGATAGCCCCTGTGTGAGACTTTACGCGCCCCCAAGAAGAAACCTCTAAGGGCCAGTCTACAACGGGCTTCCAGATTTCCGCCCCAGTTAGAATGACAATTATATCCCCTAGTTTAAGGGACCCGGCTGGCACCCAGCCATCCAGAGTCATTACCTTATGGTTATGCGTGCACTCAAGCACATTGCCAGCTTGTGTAGTAAGGCGAACGATGGGTCGGTGGCCGTTATCTACCAAACCCATGATGGGCTTTACTGCTCCAGTGTGAGTTATTACGCGGTCCCCAATCTTGAGGTCAGAGTAAGGTATCACCCCCCGGTTCGTCGTAAATAGAGTATCCGCAGTTACGCAAACAGTGCCCGCCGCTGCCTGTTCGTTGCTCTTCCCGGACCCCTGCTTGTGTATGATATAGCTGGGGTGCCAGCGCCCGTCTGATCTGACGTGTTTCAAGAACCCTTCGTAGTAGGTTCCGTGCATCTTGGACACCGACTTGTAGTCAAGATATCGTTCCAACACTGGCCCAGCGTCAGGGTGGTCCTTGAATTGCGCAAGGTGCTGTTCTGCGGTCGATGGCTTCCCCGTGATCGCAGTCGTCATGGTCGGTTTGAGGTTTAGGCCAGTAGGCGAGAAAAGGAATTCAGCGATCATGTTGGCCTTGGAAAGCGGAGCACCCCCGGCGGAATTCAGGCCCCCGTACTTTTGGATCAGGGACTTGGGTAACACCGAGGCGGCACGCGCCATGCTTTCCACCATGCGACCCTCTAGGTCTGCGCCAAATTCATGGAATTTATCCATGTCCAGATAGACACCCGTGTATTCCATTTTATGGAGGGCTTTGAGCGTTGGGTGTACGATGTTCAGATAGACCGAAGCCAGCGAGTTGCGGCTTGGTTTTCCACTCGGAGTAAGGTTATCCGCCAGCAGGTCCTTCCTGATATGGCGGTAGTTGCGAAGACAGGCATCGGTGTCTCCCCCCGCGTAGGGTAGGAGGTCCTCCTTTGGGACTGACCCCATCTTGCCTTTGCCATACTTGCGCCCGAAGGCATCATCATAGCCCCCAAGGTCTGAGGAATAGATTTTCGTGTGGAGGTTTAGGGTGTTCGGTCTGTTCTCTTGGCATAGTGAGCCCCCGTTACAGGTATCGAAGATAAACCGTTCGACAAGGTTGACGTTCCATTTCACCCGAAGCCATAGGAGGTCATACTTGAGGTTCGCGCCAATAAGTTTGATCCACGGCTGTTCGGCTATCCAGTTGAGTTCTTCGATCACCTTTGAGACCACGCCCTTATCCACGTTGAGCGTATAAACCACGTCCGAGATACCCTCCTTGGCCGAGGCTTGAATGGTCACGATTTGCTTGTCGAGGGCAAAGGGGTCCAGCCCCTCAGTCTCTAGGTCCAGCGAGAGGTCAACAGGAGCGCCCGTGACGGCATATTGCGCCTTGAGGTAGGCCACTACCCCGGACAGGCTGGTAGCATAGGTGTAGTGCCCTAGCTGGGGTTCCATGGAGCCAGTCTGTTCGAACCGGCGATAGATGCCAATGTCTGCTTGGAACATGACGAATTTCTCATACTCCATGTGCATGATCTGGGGCGCGTAGG
>Ga0136588_1000784_pt1 | contig 11208 bp, 9 predicted proteins | sample AntRauMFilla1564_FD_104782 | JGI IMG/M metagenome (GOLD analysis project Ga0136588, IMG submission 104782) | Saline lake microbial communities from Rauer Islands, Antarctica - Metagenome Filla 1 #564 | ecosystem: Environmental > Aquatic > Non-marine Saline and Alkaline > Saline | place... | reverse complement strand
TGCTGGTTGATGACTCTTCAGACACCATCGCATCACACTCCTACCGGGTAGCACTGATCGGTTGGCACCTAGCCAAACTAGAAGCAGTAGATCCGTATAAGGTGGTTATGATGTGCTTAACTCATGACCTCGGGGAAATTAGAAGCAACGATCATAACTGGGTCCATAAGCGTTACATTAAGATATTTGATGAAGAAATTACCAAAGACCAACTCGGCGACATGCCCTTCAAAGATTTATTCGATATGACCAGCGAGTACGAAGCCCGGGAATCCAAAGAAGCCATCGTCGCCAAAGACGCTGATATCATCGACCAGATATTACTTTTACGTGAATATGAGTGGCAGGGGAGTATCGAAGCCAAGAAGTGGCTAGAGCGTACCGACGTCCGCCACCTCGACCAAATCCAGACCGAGAGCGGCAAAAAACTTGGCCAAACCCTCCACGACCGCGAACCGTCCGCCTGGTGGCAGGATTTATCGACCAACAAAAATCGGTAGTGTATTGGTGTACAAGAGTATAATGTTCTAAAGCATATGGACCGAAGAGAAAAACCAAACCCACTGCAACCGCCAGAACGATTTCCAGCTGGTAAACAGCTTGAACTTTTTGTACAACGCCCTTATCGAAATTCCGCGGATGTTTTATGCTGCATTATTGAGCCAGTCCGAGACTTTTCAGGCGACTTATACGTTGAATTGCGCACCGTTAACAATCAGCCAACCCGCATAGTTTTACCGGTGGATAATCTAAAAATTGAACACGTAATGGGAGTAGTCGAACGATATTTTAAAGAACACAATATTGATGTACTGAAGCGTTAGTTGATACTTTTTTGTTAAAGAGGTGTATTATAGGATATATGCAAAACCATATTGCAAAACATTTCGCCCTGCAGCTCGGTTCATTAGCTAGTTTATATTTGTCGGTTGCTTTTTTCTTAGTGCTTATTTTTGGCCTCATTAACCTTATCTTTCCCGATGCCGTAGAAAGCTACTGGCAGGCTGAAAGTGCTGCCTCGAGCATTAGACTTGGCTTTGCTATGGTGCTCATATTTTTCCCGAGTTACTTACTGCTAGCACGTACCGTCAACGACAGTCGTCGTCAGAGCACCGATAGCCAGTATCTTGGTCTTACAAAATGGTTAATCTACCTGTCTTTACTCGTCGGTGGCGGCGTATTGTTGGGTGATCTAGTAGCAGTCGTGTACGCGTTTTTGCAAGGCGAAATCACGGTGCGCTTTATTTTGAAAGCTTTGGCTGTCTTTGCGGTCACTGGAGCTGCCTTTTATTACTACATTTATGACGCGCAGGGGCGATGGGTGGAAAACGAAACACAATCAAAGTGGTACGCAGCAGCAGTGACCGCGGTCGTTGCCGCTGTTATGGTAACCTCGCTCTTTTATATTGAAACGCCAGCTGAGGTACGCGAAATGCGTTTAGATACTCAGCAGGTAGGGGACCTACAAGACATGCAGTGGCGCTTAGAAGCGTATTATCAGAGCAACGACAGTTTACCGGCAGACCTGGGTACCTTGTACGGAGCGTTTGCCGTACCAACCGCCCCGGACGGTCGAGCTGACTACCGCTTTGCCCAAAAGGGGGAACAAACATATGAGCTCTGTGCTACGTTTGCGGTAGACTCAAATATGGCAATGAACGAGTTTTCCCGACCAGTCATGTCTAAGAATGATACCTGGGATTACAAAGCCGGCGAGTGGTGCTTTGACAGAGAGATTGATGATGCGTATCGTCAATAATGTACGGGACAAATAGTCTATAGTAGACTGTCATAATGCAATATCTTATTTTTGATTTTGACGGAGTCATTGGTGACACCTACGAAGCTGCAGTAAACGCACATGTGGAAATGGGTTCAGAGCCTACGATTGAAGCGGCGCGAGTGGAAATGGAGCGTTACTTCACTACAAAGCCGCACCACACCCGGAGTCACACCTTAACCAAAGAGGAAATGCGGGCTGAGTATGACTGGGTATCACGTTTTGGTGCAATCATGCATAAAAATGGAATTCCTTTATTCAAAACGTTTGTAGACGAAATTTGTAAAATTGAAACAAAATATAAGGCAGTAGTATCTTCTGGTAGCCAACAATATGTCCTGCCGGCATTAGCCAAAACAAATATCAACCCTAGTCACACCCTGGCTTTTGAAAATCATCACTCCAAAGAGGAGAAAATTGAAGCAGTTTGTCGCGACTGGGGAGTGAAAGTAGAAGAGGTATACTATATTACTGATACCTTAGCGGACGTGTTCGAGCTCAGGGACATGATACAACCCGGTAAGCTCATTGCTGTTTCATGGGGATTCTGTTCCTATCAACAGCTTGCTACTGAGCTTGATGAGCGGTATATTCTAAAAAACCCATCTGACATTCATAAAGTACTCACCTATGCATAAAAAGTTTGACAGCGGAGAAATAGAAAAAAAATGGCAAGTGCAGTGGCGAAATGACAACATTTATCGCACTGCAAGCACCTCAGACAAGCCAAAAACCTTTGTGCTTGATATGTTCCCGTATCCATCGGGTGAGGGTCTGCATGTCGGCCATCCAAAAGGCTTTATTGCAACCGACATCTACAGCCGCTTTAAGCGCATGAGTGGACATGAAGTCCTGCACCCGATGGGGTGGGACGCATTTGGCTTGCCAGCTGAAAACTTTGCTATCAAACATAAAGTGCACCCACGCGCTGCGGTAGAGAAAAACGTAGCACGCTTTAAGGAGCAGTTGGAAGTGCTGGGATTAGATTACGATTGGGATAGGGAGATAAATACTACCGACCCGGCGTATTACAAGTGGACGCAGTGGATTTTTATACAGCTCCTAAAGAACGGGTTGGCGTATCAAAGCCACGAGCCAATCAATTGGTGCCCCGGCTGTCAGACTGGTCTGGCTAATGAAGACCTTGAGAGTGACGGCACCTGCGAACGCTGCGACTCCGTGGTCGAAAAGCGCCCCATGCGACAATGGGTACTTAACATCCGCGCCTACGCTGATCGCATGCTGGAAGACCTGGACACCGTCGAGTGGCCAGAACACATCAAAGAAGCCCAGCGTAACTGGATAGGCCGTTCACAGGGTGCTGAAATTGATTTTACGCTGTCTACCGGGGACACGATTACGGTGTTTACTACTCGTCCAGATACGCTCTATGGAGCTACCTACATTGTCTTGGCCCCCGAACATGAGTTGGTTGTCAAAAATAAAGACAAAATCATAAACGCAGCTGAAGTTTTAACGTATGTTGAAAGTGCGGCCAATACAAAAGAGATGGACCGGCTTGATGACACTAAAGAAAAGACCGGCGTAAAGCTTGAGGGTATAACGGCTGTCAATCCAGCCAGTGGTGAAACCATTCCGGTCTTTATTGCCGACTATGTCCTAGCTGGCTACGGTACCGGCGCTATTATGGCGGTACCCGCGCACGATGAACGAGATAATGCCTTTGCCACAAAATTCAGCATCGATAGTAAACAGGTTGTGCGCAGAGTAATAGGTGAACCTTTGCCGAACCCAGTACCCCGCGTCGCCGCTGGGGCAGTTGTATACAATCCTAAGACCGATACTTACTTAGTACAGTACAGTCATGAGTTTGAAAAGTATTCACTTATTTTTGGTGGGCTCGAAGAGGGAGAAACCTACGCCGAAGCTGCCATTCGAGAAACCTACGAAGAAACAGGGGTTTTGGCTACGTTTTCACGCTATATCACCGATGAGGTTGAATCGCACTTTTACCACCCCGGAAAAAAGCTGAATCGTTCGTTAGTCAGTCGACATGTATTGCTGGAATTAGCTGGTCCAGAACAAGGAACAATATCTGATGAAGAACTGAAGAAAGGTGAACCGGTTTGGCTGACCAAGCAAGAACTGGTTGAAAAACTAACAGACAAGGAAGGGAAACTTTGCACAGATAATTTATTTAAGCCAACTCCTTACACTGGAACGGGAAACCTGTGTAATTCAGAAGAATTCGACGGCCTCACTTCAGACGAAGCAAAAATTGCTATCACTAAGAAAGTCGGTGGGCGGATGACCAACACCTACAAAATCCGTGATTGGGTATTTTCTCGACAACGGTACTGGGGTGAACCAATCCCGGTTGTGCACACCGAAGACGGAACTGTCTATCCGATTGCGGAGAGTCAACTACCCGTAGAGCTGCCTGAGGTTGAGCACTACCAACCAGCTGGCGATGGACAGTCACCGCTGGCAACTATTAACGAGTGGGTGAACGTGACTGGGTACCTTACCGCAGATGGTGACTTTGTAGTGGCTGATTTAGCCCCTGCTGGTAGTGAATTAATCAATGCGAAGCGAGAGACCAACACGATGCCACAATGGGCAGGGTCTTCGTGGTATTACCTACGCTACATTGACCCCGATAATGCAAAAGCGTTGGTTGATCCCATAAAAGAAAAAGACTGGCAACCAGTAGACGTGTACGTTGGCGGCGACCACGCCGTGCGACACCTTATCTATGCGCGGTTTTGGCATAAGTTTTTGTATGATCAAGGGGTGGTTTCTACGATAGAGCCATTTCAGCGCTTAGAGTTTTTAGGCTTTATCTTAGCTGAAGATGGGCGCAAGATGTCTAAACGGTGGGGGAATGTAATAAATCCTGATGATATCGTCAAGCTTGTTGGTGCCGACACGATGCGGGTCTATGAAATGTTTATGGGGCCGTTTGAGAACACTATTGCCTGGAGTCAGGACGGTCTGGTTGGCGCCAGACGGTTCTTAGAACGAGTGAATGGCTTACGCGAACACGTAACCGATACCAGCAGCGAAACGACAACCAGACAACTGCATAAGACCATCAAGAAAGTAGCGGCTGATATAGAAGCCTTCAAGTTCAACACAGCGGTAAGTGCCATGATGGTATTTATTAATACGGCTGAGAAAGAGGGTTTGCGCCAAGCAGAGTACGAATCATTCTTGCAGCTTTTAGCCCCTTTTGCACCACACCTTACTGACGAGCTCTGGCATCAAGGCGGAAAGACAAAGAGTATCCACGTGAGTACTTTTCCAGCCTACGATGAAGCGTTAGCGATAGATGACGAGGTGACCATTGGCGTACAGGTAAATGGAAAGGTGCGAGGGGATATTACGGTGACGCCAGATGCGAGCGAAGCGAGGGTTGTAGCAGCCGCCAAAGACGTGGCTGGTATCGCTAAGTACGTAGCCGAAGGCGAGATAGTTAAAGTGATTTATAAGCCTGGAAAAATCCTTAACCTTATCGTTACGTAAGGGATGCTATCTTGTACGTGTGGGTTAAGTGGCTAATAATGTTGGTTGTGGGCAATTCCTTGACCTTTTGTCAAGCCGATGTTATAAATACAGCTAATCGCATAGAAAAGTTGTGGGCAAAAGTACACCCCCCCCACAGCCTATTACAAAATAGACGCTCTACATGATTACCTTTAAACCAAAACAAGTCACCAAGAAACTTCTGTCCGCACTGCCCGAACGAGCGCGTGATGTTCTAGAAAAACGCTATGGTGTTGGCGTCAACGCCGAAAAAATAACCCTCGAAGCCATTGGACAAACCTACGGAATTACCCGAGAACGGGTTCGACAAATCGAAAACTATGGTATTGCGTCAATCCAAAAGAGCGATGTGTACGAAGAGTTTGAGGCTATCTTTACAGAACTGCAGGCTTCGTTACAGGAGCTTGGCGGCGGTCTTTTAGCTGAGCATACGTTGCTAGAAGAAGTTTCTGATGACGAGGTTATTCGAAACCACATCTACTTTTTGCTTGTGCTCGGCAGCCCGTTCTTCCGCAGTAAGGAAAATCCATCATATCAACACCGTTGGTTTACTGAAAAGAAAATCGCTGACATGGTTGAGAAGGGTCTTCGTAGTGTCTACAAGTCACTCAACCGCGATGAGCTGGTTTCAGAAGAAGAGATTCTGTCACGGTTCCGAAATGAACTCATTGAAATCGCCGACCAGTACGATGAGAAAATTCTCAAGCGGTGGCTACAGATTTCTAAAGATATCGACCGCAACCCACTGGGTGAATGGGGTCACGCTAGCTCTCCAAACGTACGGGTAAAGGGTATCCGTGATTACGCCTACTTGGTTGTTAAGCGCCATGGTTCACCGATGCACTTTAGAGAAGTAGCCGGAGAAATCGAAAAGTTGTTTGACCGCAAGGCGCATACTGCCACTACCCACAATGAACTTATCAAAGATGCCCGCTTTGTATTGGTTGGTCGTGGTCTCTACGCTCTGACAGAGTGGGGCTACTCAGCCGGTGTTGTAAAAGATGTTCTCCGTGACATCCTGGAACAAAACGGACCGCTCTCGCGTGAAGAGATTATCGATAAAGTTCGCAAGGAGCGGTACGTTAAGGACAACACCATTGTGGTGAACCTCCAAGACAGCAACCTCTTCAAGCGACTGAGTAACGGTACCTACTCGCTAGTTGTCTAACTATCCCAGAAAAGCCCCTGACCGATAGGTCAGGGGCTTTTCTTTGCGGTACAATAGAAACGTTCATGTCTGTAGATTACAAAAAAGATATTGCTGAAAAAATCCCAGTACTTGGTCCTACCATCAAGTGGCTAAGTGGTAACGACGCGGACTACGGCGGCTTACTGTTTGGGTTGTGTCTTTTAATCCTGCTCGGGCTGTGGTGGTGGACGAGTATTTCGTTTGGCCAGATATTTATTATCACGGCGGCCCTCGCGCCACTTTGGATAAGCTACTTTATCTTTCGTCATCTTTTTTACAACAAATGGATGGATTACAAAGGGAAAAGTTTTGCACTCTATAATGGCCGGACCACCTTACGGATTAAGCTTCCACCTGAAGTGTTTAAGTCACCTGAAGCAATGGAGTTTGTGATTGCACAAATTCACAACACCGCGAGTCCCGACAACTTAATGCAAACCTACTTACAAGGTAAGCGGCCACTTACCTATGGCCTGGAGTTAGTCTCTATCGGTGGTGAAGTGCGTTTTTACGTCAACGTACCCACCAGAAAAACCAAAGCGGCGTTTGAAGCCAACATGTACGCCCAATATCCTGGGGTAGAAATTGTTGAAGAACCAGTTGATTATACCGCCGAGATTCCACTCGGTGGCGGAGAAAAGTACGGTCTGATGTCTTTCCATATGGGTAAAAAGAATGATCAGGAATACCCCATCAAAACGTATATAGATTTTGGTCTTGATAAAATGCCCAAAGAAGAAGAGAAGGTAGATCCGTTGACGCCAATGCTTGAAATTTTATCGAGCATCAGCGCAGAGGAACGAGTGTACGTACAATATATAATTAAGTCATTCCGTAAATCGTCATTTAAAGGCGGCGAGCAATTGACTCCAGGCGAAGGGCCCGACTGGACAGCTGGTGCAGAAGCGATAATAAATAAATTGATGGGTCGCGATCCTGACAAAAAAACCTCTGAAGGCGACGTCCGAGAAGAAATCGCTCGCCTGACCACTGGAGAACGTGACACAATTTCCGCCATCGAAAGAAATATGAGTAAATACGCCTACAAAACCGGTATTCGATTCATGTACTTTCACCCTAAAGAACGGTTTAACGGTGACATAATTAACCCATTAATTCGTATGTTTAGTCAGTACGACATGATTAAGCGTAACGCGATAGGGGTAAAGTGGCGCACTGATACACACTACAAAGATTTTGTACCGGGTGACTACAAAAAAATTGAAGGTTGGAAGAAGCAAGAACACAAAGAGTATAAAACTCGAATCTTCTACAACAAAAATGGTGGGGGTGCCATGAAAATATTTACCGCTGAGGAACTGGCCACCATGTTTCACTTGCCCGGCAAAGTGGCCCTGACCACCACGCTTGATCGTATTGGTTCAACCCGCAGCGAAGCGCCGAGTAATCTTCCGGTTGGTAATCTGCCCACTGGGTAATATATGGAACCTGAAGAACGCATCTCTAACGCTGAGCCGACAGAAGTATCTGATTCTAAGCCGTTGCCAGCCCGGGCATTACTCCACTATAGTTTTGGTATCGTAGCTGTCACCTCTATAAGTGCTGGACTATTAGTGTGGTGGTTATTGCTGGCGCCGAGTTATTTTGAACCGATGGAGGTCGTTATCGAACCTGGTCAATCAGTTAGCTCAATTGCTGATGAACTGGCGGCTAACAATGTAGTTAAAAGTGGTGATCTTTTATATTTAACCTTGCAGATACTACACAAAGACACTGTCATTAAAGCTGGTACGTATACATTTACCGCTCCAGCTAGCACCGCCGCTGTTGCAAGGTACATTACCAGTACTACACCAGCCGATGAATTACTCCGCCTGACGCTACCAGAAGGAATGCGGGCAAGGGAGTACGCTATTTTGGCCGCCACCATAATAGAAGATTTTGACGAAACGTGGTACACAACAGCTGGTGAAGCGGTGGAGGGTTACTTGTGGCCAGAGACGTACTTTGTGCCACTGGATTTCACTGCCGCTGACCTCATAGCACTCCAGCAGGCCAGTAGTCAAACTTTTTTGCTGGCCGAGGCGCCTGCTATATCAGCCCACCCCTTGTCCGAATACGAGATAGTCACCTTGGCCTCTATCGTCGAGCGAGAGGCTAATACACGAGAGAGTATGCGCACTGTAGCAGGCATCCTTTTAAACCGCTTAGCGCTTGGTATGGCACTTCAGGCTGACGCAACCATTGAGTATGTGCTTGATACACCGCTGGGAGAACTACCGCCGGGTGTGTTGGCCACTGAACTGCGTGAACGAGATTCACCGTATAACTCATACCTGTATCCAGGCCTTCCTCCGACCCCCATCAGCAACCCTGGCCGGCAAGCACTCGAAGCGGTTCTCAACCCAATCGAATCCAATTACTTGTTTTACATCACCGGCGATGATGGAGCATTTTACTACGCTGAGAACTTTGATACGCATCGACTTAACATTAGTCGACACTTGCGGTAAGGTAGCGTGGTGAACAAAGCAGACTCGAAAAAAGTATTTGTAGGCCTGTCTGGTGGGGTAGACTCCTCCGTGGCAGCCCTACGACTCAAAAATCAAGGCTACCAAGTAGTCGGGGTTTTTATTAAAGTCTGGCAACCAGACTGGCTGGCGTGTAATTGGGAACAGGAGCGTCTGGATGCCATGCGGGTAGCCGCACACCTAGACGTCCCGTTTCTCACGTGCGATGCAGAAGCCGCCTACCGCGACGAAGTAGGGGCGTACTTTATAAAAGAATACCAAGCGGGACGGACTCCAAACCCCGACGTGATGTGTAACCAGCACGTTAAATTTGGCGCTTTTTTAGACTTTGCCCGCGCGCACGGCGCCGACTTCATCGCGACTGGCCATTACGCCCAGCGGGCTGAACTCGGTGGTGCGTATCAACTACTACGTGGCGTAGATACTAACAAAGATCAAAGTTACTTTTTGTGGACGCTTACGCAAGCGCAGTTGGCGCAGGTACTTTTACCGGTTGGCAATAGTACCAAAGCGGAAATTCGGGCTGAAGCTACTAACGCAAATATTCCCGTGGCCCAAAAAAAAGATAGTCAAGGCGTCTGCTTTTTGGGGCAAATTGATATCCCAGAGTTTTTGTCACACTACACTGACCTCGTGCCTGGCAAGGTTCTGAGTGAGTCTGGGGAGACAATTGGAGAACACCAGGGAGCACTTGTGTACACGCTAGGGCAACGACACGGCTTTGTACTCCACGATACGGACACCATGCGTACCCCATACTACGTGGTAGCTAAAGATACAGACAGCAACACCATTACGGTCAGTTCCAAGCCGCCAGTAACCAACGCTGAAGCTATTACGCTTACTAACTGTAATTGGATACCAGATACACCAAAAGGAGCGCATCTGACCGCTCAGTTTCGCTATCGACAACAACCTTTTGCGGTTTCACTCACGCCGGTAGACACTCACACTGTTTTGCTGCATGTGACAGATACAACCGAAAAACCAGCCGCTGGACAGTCTTGTGTACTGTACGACGGAATGCGCTGTCTTGGAGGTGGTATCATTGCGTAATGTCTATCCTTGTTACCAAAGCCGACGGCACCACCGAACCATTTATTGTTGATAAACTCGAACGCTCGCTGCGTCGGGCAGGCGCCCAAAAAGATGAGATACATGAAGTGGTCACTCAAGTTGAAGTACTGTTGCATGAAGGTATCAGAACCCAAGAAATTTACAGCAAGGCTTTTGAAATATTACGCACCATTGAACAACCAGCTGCTTCGGCGCGCTACTCACTGCGGCGCGCGTTGTTTGGTCTTGGCCCCACGGGGTTCCCGTTTGAGGACTTCTTGGCCCGCTTATTTGAAACTGAGGGTTTCAAAACGTCTACTCGTCTCACTATCAAAGGTAAATGTGTTGAGCACGAAATAGATGTTGCGGCCTATAATGACACTGAGTCATTCGTAGCAGAGGCTAAGTTTCACTCCCGACCAGGTGTGAAGTCCGATTTACAAGTCGCGATGTACTCCTACGCCCGCAAGCTTGATCTAGCCGGAAAACGTAGTTGTAGTGGAGACAATTGTGGCATAAACCGGTTTATGATAGTCACCAATACAAAGTTCACGCACACGGCTGAAAGCTACGCTGAGTGCGTTGGACTAGAGCTCCTTAGCTGGGATTACCCTAAACACAACAATCTCCACGACCGCATTCAGCGGTCTGGTGTCTACCCAATTTCTGTTATTGCCAGCTTATCAACCGCGCAAAAAAAGGCTTTGATTGATCGCGGTGCAATTTTATGCCGAGATATCGTCGCTAAACCGCATCTATTGCGCCACGCGCACATTTCTACCAAAAAAACTGAGGCCGTACTTTCTGAGGCTCGTCAACTATGTCATAAAGACTAAATCTTGCTATAATCCAGGTATTAATCCCAGATAAATACAAAATTGGCGTATGTCAGAAAAAGAAGTCAACGATAGTCAAAAAACAGTAGTAGCATTTATTGCTGGTTTACTAGTAGGTGGATTACTGGTGTGGGTCTTTTCAGACACTCCCGCACAGGCTCCGTCGGAAATGACTGAAGACGTAGAAAGCGGTGAAACTCTTGATGTTGAGCTAGAACCTACTACCAACGATGATGGTGATGGTGGTGGTAGTAGTGATGAAGCCGCTGCACCAGACACGCCAGAATTAGTAGTCGGCGACGCAGCGGTCACGCTTGGAGACAACACCACTGGCAACCTCATAGCTCT
>Ga0136588_1000783_pt1 | contig 11284 bp, 5 predicted proteins | sample AntRauMFilla1564_FD_104782 | JGI IMG/M metagenome (GOLD analysis project Ga0136588, IMG submission 104782) | Saline lake microbial communities from Rauer Islands, Antarctica - Metagenome Filla 1 #564 | ecosystem: Environmental > Aquatic > Non-marine Saline and Alkaline > Saline | place... | reverse complement strand
TTTTTTCACTCTTCGTCATTTGCAGGTACCTGAGAAAACAGCCGTGAGCATAATAAAGAACTTAATCCGCCGTTTTTCACCCAGCCAACATACGGTGAAGAACCACAAGATGCTAAAAGTATTTGGCACGATGCTACACGACCCAAATTTATGGTTGCTTAATCGTCGCTCCGCTAAGGGCGCTTTTGGCATTGGGCTTTTCTGTGCTTTTTGGCCAATTCCTTTTCAAATGGCTCTGTCTGCTGCACTTGCCATTCCAATGCGCGTTAACCTGCCCTTAGCTATTACAACCGTGTGGGTATCAAACCCTATTACCATGCCACCGCTATTCTACTGTGCTTATTTGGTAGGGAGTACTGTACTTGGGACTGAAATGTCGCATTTTAATTTTGAGCTAAGCTGGGCGTGGTTGGGGCAATCTTTAACCACTATGGGGCCTGCCTTTTTACTAGGCTGTCTTATCTGCTCACTAGTGGCTGGGGCTATCGGATACTTTTCTTTGGAGTTAGTGTGGCGCTGGTCGGTCGTAAAAGCATGGGAAGAACGCAGGCGTATGAAACGCGAAGATGTCTAAAAATGTACCCGTCAAAGTTTAATGAACTGAGACAATAACTTGCTGGATAAACAATATGTGGGGCTTAAGGTAAGCCCGACAAATATTTCACAAGCGCATTTTCGTCCCAAATTTCAATGCCCAAATCCTGGGCTTTCGTCAATTTTGAACCCGCTTTCTCACCCGCTATCAACAGATCTGTTTTTGCAGAAATACTCCCAGAAACCTTGGCGCCAAGCTCTTGAAGTTTAGACTTTGCCTCCGTTCGCCCCATTTGGGTCAGCATACCGGTAAGCACGAGCGTTTTTCCAAGCAGCGGCTGCTTTTCTTGTGAAGGAAGCGCTATAACTGGCCATGTTATACCCGCACTAACAAGCTTATTTAGCACATCGATATTTAAAGGTTCTCGCAAGAATTCATATAAATGACTTGCAACAATTTCACCCACGTCTTGAACCTCTTTAAGGGCGTCTACGTTTGCGCTCATTACTGCGTCTAAAGTATTGAAATGTAGTGCTAAATTACGCGCAGTAGACTCACCCACTTCACGAATACCCAATGAATATATAAACTTAGCAAGCGTAGTTTGTTTGGATGCATCTATTGCCCGCAAGAGATTTACCGCAGACTTGGTGCCAAAACGTTCTAAAGAGACTAATTCTGATAGCTGCAAAGCAAATATATCGGCCGGATTTTGAATTAATTTTTGATCAACCAACTGGTCTACTATTTTGTCGCCTAAACCTTCAATGTCGAAAGCTTTGCGCGAGGCAAAGTGCTTTATAGCTTGCTTAGTTTGCGCAGCGCACACGAGGCCTCCGGTACAGCGCATAACCGCTTCGTTCTCAATTCGCTCAACATGTGAGTGGCATACAGGGCACTTACTAGGAAAACTAATCTCAGTGCTGTGTGCTGGCCTTCTATCGAGCACAACGCTAACGATTTGCGGAATCACATCGCCTGCTCGCCTTATAACCACGGTATCGCCTATTCTTACGCCTAATCGATTAATTTCGTCTTGGTTGTGTAGTGTCGCATTTGAGACCGTAACGCCGCCAACAAAAACAGGCTCTAAACGGGCTACGGGGGTAATGGCACCAGTGCGCCCAACTTGAAATTCCACGTCCTTTAGAATGGTAAGTTCTTCTTGTGCAGGAAACTTTTGCGCCATTGCCCACCGAGGTGCCTTTGACACAAACCCAAGCCTATTTTGTAAGGTGATCCTGTTCACTTTAAACACCACGCCGTCAATGTCGTAGCTTAAGCTGTTTCGCACTTGTCCTATTTTGACAAAATATTCAAGACAGGCAGTAAAGCCTTTTACTACTTGTGTCTCTTTACACAGTGGCAATCCTAATGCTTTTAGACAAGTAAGACGTTGGGTATGACTCTGTGCTTGGCTGATGTCACCCCCTTGGAGAATACCTACTGAATATGCATATAAACGAAGTGGTCGCGACGCCGTTATTTTTGAATCGAGCTGACGAAGCGAACCTGCCGCTGCATTGCGTGGGTTGACGAAAATTTTATTACCCGCTTTTTTTTGCAGTTCGTTTAAATTTTTAAAGCCCTGCTTGGGCATAAATACCTCGCCTCTAACCTCAAGGCGTTGAGGCAAGTTGTCGCCTCTTAGTTTAAGTGGAACATTGGCGATAGTTTTAACATTCGCGGTAATATTTTCACCCACTTGGCCATCGCCTCGCGTAGCGGCTTGCGTCAGTATGCCGTTTTCATACAAAATGCTGACTGCTAAACCATCTAATTTTGGTTCACAGGCAAACTCTATCGTTTCTTCGGTATTTAAGCGGTCTTTAATGCGCTGTTCGAACGCACGTAAATCGTCATCTTTAAAGCCATTATCTAAGGACAACATAGCAATTTCATGTTCAATTTGGTCAAATTTTGTAAGCGCAGCCCCTCCTACTTTTTGACTGGGTGAGTCTGGCGTGCGTAAACTGGGGAATGAGCCTTCAATGGCTAGAAGATCTTGCATTAAACGGTCATATTCGACATCCGGAACGCTTGGGTCGTCTAACACGTAGTACTGGTGATTATAGTCTTCAATAGTGGTTTTAATACTGTCAAGAAAGGCTTTGGCATCATCACTAGAAATAAAACTAGGGGTCATTCACATTTATCCATAAAGGTCATCAGGCATTTTTACATGCAATGATTGTTCAACTTGTTGCTTTATCGTTTAGCACTGCCCTATCGCGCAGGCTCAAGGGATTTAATTTTGGGAGATACGCTTGCGCTCAAACTCTCTTATACGTTCAACATACTGCTGTAAGCTTTGCTTACTTAATCCAACTTTATTACCGTCGAGTAATCGACAGCCAAATTCATCAGATATTTTGCGCGTCGCATTGTGCATCATATTAAACACTTGCTGTGGCTCGCCCTCAATAGGTAGCATCATAAATAAAGATAGACCGTGAGTACTGAAATTTTCTATATTATCGATGTCAAACACGCCGGGTTTAAACATGTTAGTCAAACTGAATAATATAGGTCCCTTACCATTAGTATTTACATGTCGGTGAAATATATCGTGCTCTCCAAACTTGAACCCTAAAGTAAGGAGCATGGGCAACAAGCTAGCGCCACTAATTGGGTTGTTATCAGTGGCACGGATATTCAAGACCAGCACGTCTGTTTCAGTGTTTTGGGTCATTAATTTGGCATCAGCACCTTGAGATTGCGCTTGGCTGGCAGTAGGGCTTTGCGACTCATTGAAGTCGATGCGCATTTGGTCATCCGCATCCTTAGCTTTAAGCACAGGCTCCTTTCTAATCCTTTCGCCGACAGTTTTTTTGTTTCGTCTTACAAAGCGCTTTGCTTGCTCAGTAAAACTTAATTGATTCTCAACTTTTGCTGGGGGTGATGACTGCGCTGGCAATCCTTGGGACGCGAATGAAGGTGTTGCTTGCTCAGTTGAAGCACTATGAGGCGCAACATTATTGGTCAACTGTTCATTTGTATGACTCTTATAAACGCGCGCTTGTTTATGCTCTGCGGCTTGCTTATTTGCTTGGCTTACATCGGCAGTTGGTATATCTTCACTTTCTTGCGACATAGCTTTTTGCGCGTCTGCAGTGTTTAGCAATGAAACAGGCGGTTGACCAAAGGACTCTTCACTTATGTTTATCGTTGCCTTACTAAATTCAGGCTTGCGTTGGGTGACAACATTAGAATATACCGGCGCCTGACTTTGCTTGGCAGTTTCGGACGTTTCATTACTAGTTTCGTTATAATCTGATTTAGCATTTTCTGCATTAATCACCCCATGGCTACTTTGCTGGTTGCGCTCCTCTTTTACGTAATTTGAGAAGCTTTCATATTTTTCATCAACTGAATCACCTGACTCCATATTTTTTGGGTGAGTAGCAGAGCCGCCTGCAGACAAGCCTCTTAAGAAAGGGTTTTCTAAAGTATCGGCGCTTTCAGAGCTCTTTTTATTAGGCGCAGACGGCTCTGAACTTTTATCAGTTGCTGACTTAGTAACAACACGAGCTTTTGAGACACCCAAATCATCAAAGCCGAGTTCGTCATCGTTAATTTCGCTTTGGGGATCGCAATTACCGTCCCAATTACGGGGTTCAAAACGTGCTTTTTTTAACTTTTCTGAATTTTTACGCGTTGTCCACATGCCATGCAGCAAAACGCCGCCTATGACTAGAATACCAATAATAGTTAATGTTATTTGAAGTTCTTTTTGCATTATTACCCTTGATCTTATTGCTTCATCTTGTCATTCAGCAATGACTAATGCTTGTTCCATATCAACAGCAACCATTCTAGATACGCCTGGTTCAGCCATGGTTACACCCGTTAAATGCGTTGCCATTTCCATGGCTACTTTATTATGCGTAATATAAATAAATTGTACCGACTCTGACATTTGCGAAACTAAGCGGCAGAACCTGCCGACATTTGCATCGTCTAGAGGAGCGTCAACTTCATCTAGCAAACAAAATGGTGCAGGATTAAGTCTAAATATAGCAAATACCAATGATAAAGCGGTTAAGGCTTTTTCTCCACCAGATAATAGCCCAATAGTGCTATTTTTTTTCCCAGGTGGTCTTGCCATTATAGTAACACCTGTATCGAGCATGTCATCATCGTTCAGTGCTAAATATGCCATACCGCCGCCAAAGACTTTAGGAAATAAACTTTTCAAATCGTTATTAACCGCATCAAAGGTAGACTTGAAGCGCAAGGTAGTTTCTTTATCTATCTTGCGCATCGCGTTTTCAAGCATATCTAATGCTTGTGTTAAATCCAAATTTTGTGCATCAAGATTATCTTTGCGCTTCGACTGCTGTTGAAACTCATCAACAGCCGCTAAGTTCACCGCGCCTAGACGCGCAACGCTGTCTGACGTGCTGTTAAGCTCACTTTGCCACGTTTGCTCATCTGCATCCACTGGTAAGGTAGCCACAATATCTTTCAAAGATTGGTGTAATTGCTGTAATTGTTCTATAAATGACTGAGCGCGTACCTTGGCGCTTTCTAGGGCAATGCGCTTTGTTTCTATGCGCGCTTTAATCTCATTTATGCGCACAACTTCATCAATTTGACCTTTCTCAATTTCAGCCATATCTAACTCTAGTTGCACTAAGCTATTTCGCTGGAGCACCTGTGCTTCTTGCTGTTGCTGCTGTGTGGTCAATAGTGACTGCAAGTTTTCGTGCTGCACGTCCTGTGGTACTGATAAATCGTGTGTTTCTAAATGCAAACGGCTGAGCTTTTCCTCGTTCTCGTTGAACTGCAGCTGTCTGTTGGCCTGTTGTTCTTGCAGAATCTGTACACTATTACAGATTTGCTGCAACAGCATTGAATGCTGGTGCAGCGATGATTGCATTTGCGTGTGCTGCGCATGCCACTGCAATTGCTGTACACGCAAACTTTCAGTTGTTTGCAAGGCTTCATTTTTTATTTCTTCAAGCCCTACAAGAACCTCAACCAAGTCATTTACTTCATCATTGAGTATTTCAACAGCCATATTTTCTTGTGCTAGACGCTGTTTATTTTGTTGCATCTCAATCTGTATTTTTTGACTTTGTAAAACGCTTTGTTGTTGTTGAAAGAGCATGTTCTGATAATTTATTTCTAGCGCCTGGGTTCGCTGCTTATCAAGGGATAACTGTTTGTGACAGGTGTCTTGCGCTTGTTGGATCTGATTAACGCTCTCAAGAGTCTGCTCAGCGAGTATTCTTGCTTGCATGCTAATACTTTGGCTAAGAGTATGCTGCTCATGCAGTATCTTTATTTGTGCTGCTCTGGCTATTTTATTATCACCTTGGTGACGCTTTATGAATGTGTCAATCGTATAAATATCTCCGTTAGGGACAATTATCCTGTCGTTTGCTGTTATCACCCTAAGCAATTCTAAAGCATGGGTATGATCCATCGCAAGAAAGTAATGGTTGAACAACTGCGGCACTAGTTCATTAATCAGTAGGCTCGCTAAGGTACCTTTGACCTTATGCTGAGTAAAACTTTGTTTAAAAAGCAAGCTTTGCGGCGCATGCAGCCATACCGCTAGTGGCCAGTTATGCGTAATTGGATCGCTTAACGCGGCGTCAATTACCCACACCGCTCCTACTTCTTGAAGAACACTGTTAAGTATTTTCTCGCTGCCGTTTTCAACGTGGAAAAATTCCCACGCAGTTTCCTTGGTGAATTTATCTAAAACCGGCTCTACATTAGCGCGCGATGCCGATGTGCTTGACCGAGTATTCCCTAACGATGACATTTGCAGTGCTTCTAATGCGTCTAGCTTGGCTTTAACACTAGCTGTATTATCTCGCTGGTGCTCATAAGCGTGCTGCGCTTCATTTTGTTTAGCCCTTGCTTGATGCAATTGATCACTTAGCTCACAGTGACGCTTTTCCTGCTTAATTACTAGTTCAGTTAGTTTATGCCTAGTATCACTTAGCTGAGCAAGCTCTTTGTTACTCTGCTTATTGGCTAAATTTGATAGCTCGTCAATAAGTTCGTCCACCCTCGTTTGCGTGCGCGTTTGCAAGCTCAGTGTGTACTGAATTTGGCTATTCTTTTTATCTAAAAGTTGCGCCTTGCTATAAAAAGCGTCTTGCGTTTGCGTAGCCACACGTAACTGTTTTTCTAATCGAGCGTCTGCACCAACCTTTTTATCTTCCAACTCGAAAAGCTGCTCTTGAATAATTTCTTTTTCAGGCTCAGTGATTGCGCGCTTTTCTTGTGCATCAGTAATTTCAGCCAATAAACTTTGCAAGGCCATATTTAAGCTTACTCCAGTTTGCGTAATCTGTTCAATCTCAGATTGAATTTGCGCCCTGCGCTTTTTAGCAAACAACTGTAACTGTTCTAGTTTAGTCACTTCGGTGCCTACCGTGAAAATTTCTTTCTGCAAATTATCAATGCTCGATTTAGTCATCGTTTGCTGATTTTTTAATGCTTGCAAACTTGAATAATTGCTCTGCTGGCTTGCCTCTAACTTTGCTAGTAACTGCTGCTCTTGCATTATGTTTGCTTGTGCATCATCCATAATACGACGTTGCGCTAGCCACTTGAGCGTGGCTAATTCAGCTTTTAGCTGGCGTTCTTGCTGTTTAAGTTCTTTGTAGCGATTAGCTGCCAGTGCTTGGCGTTTTAACTTAGCAAGTTGTTCACCTAATTCTTGGCGCACGTCTTCAAGCCTATCAAGGTTCTCTTTGGTATGCTTTATACGCGTTAGAGTTTCTTTGCGTCTTTCTTTATACTTTGAAATGCCGGCGGCTTCTTCAATAAAAACCCGAAGCTCTTGCGGTTTAGACTCTACAAGTTTAGAAATCATGCCCTGCTCGATAATAGCATAGCTACGTGGACCTAAACCGGTGCCCAAAAACAGGTCAGTGATATCTCTACGCCTGCACTTAGCGCTATTTAAAAAATAGCTTGAAACAGCCTCCTTTGTGACCACACGCTTAACCGATATTTCGCTATAGGCCGCAAATTCGCCCCCTATACGCTTAGATGTATTGTCAAACACGAGCTCTACAGAGCACTGCGATACCGCTTTACGAGAGCTTGAACCATTAAATATTACGTCGATCATCGCATCACCACGTAAATTTTTAGCTGACGATTCCCCTAAGACCCAGCGCACAGCGTCAATTATATTTGATTTACCACAGCCATTGGGCCCGACAATAGCAGTCATATCCCCTGGAAACGGAATATTCGTGGGATCTACGAAAGATTTAAAGCCAGCTAGGCGGATTTTTTGTAAACGCATAAGCGTAGTGTAGGTGAATAAATGCTAAGGGTAAATAGACAAGTGCACACCTTTTGGCCAGTTTTACATGCCTTTTTGTGAGGAACTGAGCGGTCAAAAGGTGCCTAACTATTACCCATATATTACGTAGTAAAGTTTAGTAACAAATTAGTTTTAGATGTCACTGGTGGCTGCAGACGCGAGGCTTTATAATAATATTTTAGAAAAGGAGTTTTAATGAACCATAGTTCAGTATATAACGATAACCATCGAAGTGGTGTGAGTTATTTTTTTCAGGGTTTCAAACTGATAAAAACGAAAGGACTGAAGCGCTTTGTGCTAGTTCCCCTTGTAATTAATTTATTGTTATTTAGCAGCGCATTTTATTTTCTGCTCGATTACATACAGCTATCTGTAAACTACATTATAAGCATAGTACCGCAGTGGATGAGTTTTATTAAAGACGCACTGAGCTATATCTTGTGGCCAATTGCTATCATTACCGTGTTGCTTCTATTCGCCCTCATTTTTGGCACTTTAGCTAACTGGATTGCTGCCCCGTTTAATGGTTTTTTAAGCGAGAAAGTTGAACGCTATTTAAGCGGGGAAGAAATGGGGGATGAGGGTTTACTAGATGCCTTAAAGGACACGCCGAGAGCCTTAGCCCGAGAATTTTCAAAACTTACTTACTTTATTCCACGCGCAAGCGGTTTTTTACTTATTTTCTTTTTTGTTCCCCTATTTGGACAAATTATTTGGTTCTTATTTACCGCTTGGATGATGGCAGTTCAATATGTAGACTATCCTTTTGATAACCATAAAGCCGACTTTAGATTGACACGTGACAGCTTACGCCAAGATAAATCACGGGCCTTTAGTTTTGGCATTATGGTGAATATTTTCTCGTTTATTCCGGTAATTAATTTCATGGTAATGCCGGTATCAATTTGCGGCGCAACCGCAATGTACGCTGATCATTTCAAGCATAAAAGTTGACTCCACTGAGATGGGGCGCATGCAGGCCTAAAACCCTGACCAATAAAGCGCAGCACCTTGATTGTCGCTTTGCTGGGCGCTTTTCATAAATAAGGCCGTCACTGCAATATCATGATGTCTTTGTTTCAGAAGATCTTTCCACATCAATATATAAATGGGTGGAATATTCCGCGTGTCGTGATATTCCATAAACGTAAGTTGACTAGAAGGTTTGTAGGCTGTCAAATCTAACGACTCGCATGTAAGCGAAGGCGCAATATTCAATGACAGACGTTTTGTATACTTATTACTCTGTTTATCCTCGCTAAGCTCTTCACCACTATTGGATAAATTGAGAAGTATCAACTGGTCTTGATATCGCTGCCAGAGCTGATATTTTTCATGCTCATATAATATTTCATCATTGCTAACGAGCAAATTAGGCGCGTAGCTTTTATAGCAGTGCTGCTGTGCTAACGCAGACGGTAAAGAATATTCATCAACAAACCCGACAAAATGCGCTAGCTCATGCACAAAAACGGCATAGGTATCGTCTTGTGCTAAAAACATTGCACCGTCGTTTACATATGCCTTACCTTCCTCTAAAAAGAACACCAAATGCGTGTAGTTAGGCACAAATGATTGTTTTGCAACACTGCTCAAATCACACACTTTGCGACCGTCAACAAGATCACACTGCAGCTCATTTGGCGCTAACCAAATAATAGAGCTAATACAAATAGGCAGCGTGCTAAGACGTTTATCGCGCTCAAATGCATGTTTAACATTCATGGCCTGCACTGCACCATCCAACGAGGTGGCAACGAACTGAAGCTGCTGAGCGCAGTACGCTGGCATTAATGTGGGCTGACTAATCAGACTCGCCAGTGTTGTTTGCTTGTAGTTGTTGAGCACTTCTACATAGTTTTTAGCAATTGGCGTGTAGGCAACCGCTTTGTTAAACGCAGCGCGCGCTTGAGCCTCAAAACCTTCCCTAAAGAGCATTCTAGCCAGCTTAAATGTGCTTGACTTATCGTATTCAACTGCGCGTGTAAGCCATCGCAATGCATTACTTGCATCTCTGTTTTCATAGTAAAACTTACTCAGAGCAATAATTGCAGGAATATGCTCGTTCATAGCTGCTTGTTCTAAGTAGCGGATACGCTGCTGGGTAGAATCAACTAAAAATGAAAGTTCAAACTGACTCGGCGCATGGCCTATGATTGCCGCCTGCTGCCACCAAAACGTTTTGTCACTGCCATCGGATAAATCTGCCAGCGCTAGTATAGCTTGCAAGTTTTGCAAAGAAGCTGCTTTTTCAAGCCAGAAAATATCGTTGTTAAGCGCAGCTAATTCCGACAGCATATTAAGCGCTGACTCCGAACCATTTTTGGCTGCCGGCCATAGGCCAGCATAGGATTCTTGTTTAAGTTCTGGTGAGATATAGTGACGCAGCATGGGAGAATAATGAGTAGTACTAGAATACAACAGTACACTTAAGGCCAAACAGGCCAATAACAACATTGCTTTAACACTTTTTTTATACAAGATAGTTTACTACCACATAGTTTGCACAACAGATCTGTTAACAGCGCTGAACGTGCTACTGAGCCTGCATTTCATCTAATCGTGCTCGTCGAACTTTGGCAAGCTCAATACGAGCATATTTATGCTCAATGTACTCAAATACATTGGTGCTTAACGACAATTTAAAATAATTTTCAGCTTTAGTGTATTTACCTAAATAAGCACTGTGTTTGCCTAAATAAAAATATGCTTCGCACAAGCGATGATTAAGTTGAGTCTGACTCGTCACATCCCTAAGCAATGCGGCTATTACCGCACTTTCATTAACAATTCCTAAATAATAATCGGCTAAACTGCTGGCCCAATTTTGTTCAAATAAAGCACCACGAGCCTTATTCAACATTATTTTTGCCGCTTCATCGTTACTGCTTTCTCGATATACAATAAAATGCCATAGCAAGCGAAATGGGTCTGTGGGATCTTGCGCTAAATAAGTAGATGTATCGTCTACTGCAAGCTGCGCCCTCCCGCCATAATAAAGCGCAATGGCTCTATTTAACAATGCAAAGTTGTAGCTAGGATCTATTTCTAGACTGGCATCAAATGCGTCATAGGCTTGCATGTGCATGTTCGCTTGAGTGTATAGGACACCCAATGAATTGTGCGCTTGCGCAAACCTCGGGTTCAGGACTATTGATTCCGCATAATCTCTGCGTGCAAGAGATATCAGCCCAAGAGAATCAAAGGCAAGGCCTCGTTGAAAGAGCATTTCAGCACGCTCTTGCTCAGTGAATTGTAAGCGGTACAGGCTATTAGTGTAATGCGCAACAGCAAGCTGCGCTTTAGTACTCAGCATTTCTGGCTCGGCCAATAGTAAGCCACTAGACAAAGAGTCTGTGGTATTTTTGGTAGAACTACAGCCTGATAGTAAAGCCATTAATAACAACACAAACGCAATACATTTCAACGCTCGTGCTCTGTTAAACAAT
>Ga0136588_1000782_pt1 | contig 11292 bp, 6 predicted proteins | sample AntRauMFilla1564_FD_104782 | JGI IMG/M metagenome (GOLD analysis project Ga0136588, IMG submission 104782) | Saline lake microbial communities from Rauer Islands, Antarctica - Metagenome Filla 1 #564 | ecosystem: Environmental > Aquatic > Non-marine Saline and Alkaline > Saline | place... | reverse complement strand
TTTACAACACGAATTTGCGAATAGCAATATATCACTATTAATTAATGGTTCTGTTGAAATATTTGGTTGTATAACATTTTTAACAGGTAGAGGAGATACTATATTTAACGAAATAATTTCAGGTTTATCTTTATCATATAAATATAACCAATCATCTGGTGTTTTCCAATAATATTTATCAGGCAATCCTATAGTATCTTCAATAAAATCATCGTTTTCTTCATTAGTATATCCGTGAGTATTTTGTTGTTTATATTCTTCTTTAAGAACAGAATATTGAACTTTATCACCATTTACGATGTATGGAGTTTTTTTTATATAATTATTTGTGTGTTTTGGTAAGACTTTTTCATTAGTTGTAGTAGTAATGTGTATATTATCATAATTATCATAAACTAAAATATTATATGTATTTGGTTTGCGTGATGTAATATAATAATTGTAAGGTCTGTTATTTTCAATAGCTGATTGTATGCCGTTATATCTGTCACCATTAACACTACCTTTTTTAATTTGAACTACTCTATCTAATTTAAACTTTTCTAACGATGGAAATGTTTCTAACACTAATTTATTTAAATTTGTTCTATCAAAATTAACAATACTATTTTTATCAATACATAAAGGAATACCACCATCATAATTTAGATACTTCTCAATAAATTCATCAATATTCATTTCTTCTATTTCATTAATACAAATATACTCTGGTAAGTTTGTTTCTTTACACCATTCACTTATTTCATCATCATTCATATCATCAATAACAATTAATTTATATCCATTTGATTTCTTGTCATAATGTTTTATTGGTTTTAAATTTTTTCGTTTCTTTGATACATCAATATACTTCATATATTTACCAAACTTAAAATCTCCATTATCAATTATACTTTCTAATAAATCTTTAATTTCTTCCCAACTCTCACACCTCATAATAAAATTTTCAATTTCTTTTATAAATTTTACATAAAAATTCTGTATTATATCTTGTAATTCATTCGTCGTCCATAAAGTAAGTTTCATACTCCCATTTTTAAGTTCTACGTCGTTATATTTTCCTTGTAATCTTAATCGCTGTGAAATGTCAGTGCAGTTTAATGATGCGTGAGACACAAAATACTGGTCTGTTAAATGTAATGAATAATTATCATAATCATCACTTGTAAAAGAATACCCCCTTTCTCCATATTTACCTGTTATTGTTATAATTGTTTTACATAAAAATTGTATATCACTTTTTTCAAATAAAATTCTTAATAATTTATAAACAAATTTTATATTTAATATTTTTGTATTTATATTGAAATAGCAATAATTATTAGGTAGTTTTTCAGATTTTTCAGTATCTATAGATGAGCCGTATATTCCTCCTGATTGCCATAATCTTTGATTTGTTGATGATTGTTTTGAGTCCCATTTAGAATAATATTTTATTTCTTTTTCATAATTTTTTGATAAATATAATCTTAAACAATTTCCATGATATATTACTATAAACAAATCAGGGAAATCTTTGACTATTTTATCTACTAAACAAAATTGATTCGCTCTTTTTTTTTCTTCACTAATCAATAACGAATTATATTTAATTGTAGGTCTTTTAAGTAAATTTTCTATTATTTTTTTTATATTAATATTATAATCTTCAACAATATCATAACGAGTTTTTTTTTTATGATTTTCTGTATCTTGATAATCCCACCAAGATTCAACAGGTGTTGTGTTAAAATTTATAGAACTATTAAATAATCCAAAATAATCATTTGACCTTTTCATTTTATGAACCTTTGAAATTTTAATTTGTATATCAGTATGGTCGCTCAATCTTGTGGTTACGTTATATAACAAAGAATGGGCTGTTCCTGTAATATGTAATGCGTATTTTACTTTTTTATATATTTTGGCAAGTAATATTTCACAGGCAGTGGAATCTTTTTTATCATTATCATTCGTTCTATCGTTTGAAGATGTAGGACTCATTAAATCACTTTCATCCACTAATGCGGTTATATTCACAAGCTCGTCATTGTAATAAATATACTCACTAAATTTTGTATTTAGTTTAGCTAATTGAGTATGGTTCATTAAACAACAAAATATGTCATTTGAATTGATTGCTTCTTTATTACTTAATTTATTAATAATATCATTACTATTTATATCTTTTAGTTCGGGAAGTTTATAATCTTTCCAATATTCAACATTTGTTTCCTCAAAATATTCTTGGAGTTCATTATTAAATTCTTGAAATAATTTTTTTATAAATTGAATATTAAAATTGTAATTTTCTGTTCCAATAATATCATCTTGTAATTGTTTTTGGTCTATTGTCAAATTTCTAAAAATGTATAAAACTGGTCTTTTTAGTATATGAACCGAAATCCACATAATTATGCACGCTTGAACTCTTTTTCCAAGTTGTATATCTCCCCATAACAATTCTACGATTGATTTTTCATTATCTTCTAAATTAAGTGCATTTAATAAATCTTCTTCAAATGAAGGTAAATTAATGTTTTTTGGGATATTCTTTAATTTTATTGGATTATTTCCCCAATTATGTCTCTCTAAACTTTCTCCGTTGATGTATTTACACTTATTTAACATAATATTTATAATTTTTTCAAGTGGTTTTTTAAATATTTCATTTCTTTTTTTGAAAAACGTATTTATTTTATCTTGTAGATATGTCATTTGTTGCATTTATATATATTATGTAAGGCATTTATTTAAATCAATTTTTTATAATATTAATTTAAAAATGCCTTGTTAAAAAATGCCTTGTTAAAAAATGCTTATTTATATTAATTATAATATAAATAATGTCTCGTAAAAGCTATGATTATAAATTATCTGCTGTAAATTATTATTTAGTTGAAGATAAAACACAAGAAGAAGTATGTAAAATATTTAAATGTTCTCGTAGAAGTCTAATGCGATGGGTTGATATTTATTATAGGAAACCAGTAGCATATAAGGTAAAGAAAGAATATGTTGATTTCTTATTACAAGAATTAAAGAAAAATAAAACTATTACTATTGAAGATTTATTATATTTATTGAAAAATAAATACCCTGATGTAGATTTGAATAAATCACACATTAACCGAATTATAAAAGATAATAATATTACATTAAAATTAACGAGATTTAGACATAGAAATCAAAAAATAAAAGATTTGGTTAATAAAGATAATGAAATACTATATTCAGTTCCTTATCAACATTTCACAAATGCGATAGAAAATTGGTTTAGGGTCCTAAAGTCAAAATTACAAAAGAAAGAAGGTTTAACATATAATCAGTTACAAACGAATATAGGAAATGTTTTGCGTGATATACCATTAATAACATTCCAGAATATATTTAAGGGAGTTTATGAGCGTCCAGAAAAATATAATCCAAAAAATAAGACAAGAAAAATAAAGAAAAACTATCTATAAAGTCGGCATTTTAAATTTCCAAAGGTGTAAGGGTTCTTATAATAGAACAGAAAAATATGTAAAAAAACCATCAAATAGGACACGAAAACTAAAAAATTACCTACCTTAAAATCGGCGTTTTAAATGTGCAAAGGTGTAACATATAATAATACATTATTATTTACTAGCATAATTTATATATCGAGCATCATTTGTGTAATCATTATTTATTTTATTTTCTTTCTCTAATTCGGTTTTGTTTTCAACTCCAGTTTCAATCTTATTGGTTAATAATGTAAATTCTTTGTCTAATTTATTATATATTTTATTCAAATCACGTTGTTTGTATTTCAAATAATCTATTTTATTCTTCACAATATCATTGTATTTTTTGGTTGATTCGGTTACATCTTGTTTTATGTGTGATTCATATAGACCAATTTGTTTTTTTACAAATCCAATCAAATATTTTATTTTATCAAAAGATTCTTTCATATGCGCCAATAATGGTGTTTCATTATAAATAGTTTGTTTTATACAATATTTTAAATTCTTTAATGTATAGTCATGTGGTTTTATGGAATCATCTGGTTGTAAAAATCCTGACATAAAAATATAGTCACATCGATTTTCTTGCCAATTTCTACCTAAAAATGTTTTTTTTAGATAAAAAGATAATATAAAAATAATTATAAAAAATACAAATAAGAGTACAAAAGCTGGCGCACTAGATATTTGACGTGACTTTTCAATTGTAGTATCTTCATATAATTTGTATACTATAGAGTTCATATTATATTATATCATTTATTTTATTTAACGATTCTGTTATAGAGTCATTTGTTTTCTTAATTTTTTCATTCATAGTATTCTTTGTTTTATCGAGACGTTTCATATCATTCACCAAGTATTCATTTTGTGACTCGTAATCATTTTTTAATTGAGACAAAAAGTCTTCGTTTTCTTTCTTCATTTCAGATGTAATATTATTTATATTTTCTACCATAGTATCGTTTGTATTCTTAATTTCACTATAAATAATGGGTTGAACATCTTGTATACAGGTTTTAAAGGAAGAACCACTATTTTCAAATCCACCTATTTTTCCACTAATCATTGTAATAGGATCACACCTATTATTATTCTTGTTTTGAACCATAGTAATCATAATATAAATATAGTAATAATACATAATGGTAATTACAAATACAATCATCACTACATTTCTTAAAATATAATCATTCATTATTATAATATAGAAAATAAATATATATAATGAATAATATGGCATTAATCCAAGAATATTTCTCTTTATTGAACAACTATAAAGAGAAATATGGAGACAAAACCTTATTGTTTATGCAAGTAGGTAGTTTCATAGAAGTCTATTCAAAATCACCAGAGGATAAAGATATGGTAGAGTTTACCACAACGTGTGAGTTAAAAATCGCAAATAAACCGTTAGGAAAAGATAAAATATATATGGCTGGATTTCGAGATTATATAATAGACAAATATATTCAAAAAATGGTATCTACTTATATTGTGGTAGTGTTTGAACAAATGGAACAAGATGGTATTATAGTACGAAAAGAAACCGGTATATTTAGTCCTGGAACCATATTTAATCCTAGTGAAACATTGACGAATCATATTACATGTGTTTGGATACACAAAACCAATAAATTATTTCATGAAAACTATGTGTTTGGATTTACTACATTAGATTCGCATAGTGGAAATTTATATACAAACGAATATAAAGTTCCTTATTATCATAATCCAACCACTTACGATGAAATTGAAAAACACATATCCATATATAATCCAATTGAGATTATTTTTATTCATAATATAGAATCCAAACAAATGGTTGATATCATACAATATATGAATACTAAAAGTAAAAAAACCACCATTATTTCATTGAATGAACATACATTCTTATCAGAACAAGCTAAAAAATGCGAACATCAAATGTACCAAGAAGAATTGATGGATAAATATTTTCATAAAAATAATCTAGCCCATGATATTATTTCCTTTCAATCGTTGTGTTTTTTGTTAAACTATGTAGAACAACATAATCCGGGATTGGTAGACAAAATAAAGGAGCCAAAGATTGAACCCGAAGATACTCGTTTGATATTGGCGAATCATTTATTAAAACAATTGAATATATTAGAAACAGACCAAAGCCAAGAACATAAGTATTCGTGTATTATGTCTCTATTGAATGAATGTAAAACAAAAATGGGAAAACGATTGTTCCAATATATATTGGTAAATCCAACTAGAGACCCCCACATTTTACAAGAATCTTATAATATGACTCAGCATATGATTGACCATCAATATGATTGGACGTCTTATTTTAATTCTATGAAAGATATGGACTATATACTTCGTAAAAATATTTTAAAGAAATGTACTCCAAACGACTATCATCATGTATATGTTTTTTGTAATCAGTTGACGCAAATAATGAATACATTAGACGAGCATCTAATGAAGTATATTGACTCTAGAAAAACATTTTCTATGATTCAAACTATAAAAGAAACGATTGAAGGATTTTTTAATTTGTCTCTACTTAGTCAAATTCATAATTGTTCTTTTGATAAATATCCAGAATATATGGATGAAATGATTTTGCCCGGAAACGACTTTACATTAGATACTATGATCGAACAAAAAATAGAATCCAAAGATAAATTAGAGGCATTCATACAAACCCTAGAAGATATATATAAAACATTGGACAAGAAAAGTAAGACCAACGTGATAAAAATACACGAGACAACCAGCGGTATTTCTTTATTGATTACGAAACGTCGTTATAATATTTTATCGAAACATATACAATCTTTGGATATTGAATATGTATCGAAGTGTACCAAGTATAAAAAAGTATTTCACGTCGAAAATATTTTGAAACACGAATACAATTCAACCACATACAGCCTAGGTGGTGATTTTCTAGATAACATTACAAAACAAATTTGTAATGATACATCTTCTTTTATGAAACAAGTTCATTTGGTATACGATACTTTTCATAGTAAAATAAAAGAAGATAATTTATATCATTTGATTGATGTATGTAAAACATTAGATCTTTTACATTGTAAAATGTTGATTGCTACTAAAAACAATTATAGTAAACCCAATATAGATGCTACTACCAAAGAGTCTTATTTAGATATGAAAGAACTAAGACATCCACTGATTGAAAAAATAGAGACAAATGAATTGTACGTAACCAATGATATTTGTCTCGGAAAAGAACATTCTGGCATGTTATTATTTGGAACAAACGCAGTGGGTAAAACCAGTTTTATTAAGTCGATTGGTATTGCTGTTTTAATGGCTCAATGTGGATTATATGTACCTTGTAAGGAAATGACTTATGTACCTTACCAATATTTGTTTACGCGCATCATTGGAAATGATAATATTTTTAAAGGATTGTCCACCTTTGGTGTAGAAATGAGCGAACTCAGGGTTATTTTGAAATATGGTAATTCACATAGTTTGATATTAGGCGATGAATTATGTTCAGGTACCGAAATAGATTCAGCACTAAGTATATTTGTCTCTGGATTAGAAAAAATGTACAAAGAAAATAGTTCCTTTATATTTGCTACCCATTTTCATCAAATCCAGCATTTTGATGAATTGCGTCAAATGAGTAAATTACAAATGAAACATTTAACCGTTGAATATAATCCACAATGCAAATCACTCATTTATAATCGTAAACTAAAAGATGGTGCCGGAGAAAGTATTTATGGCCTTGAAGTTTGTAAATCTTTACAATTACCGGATTCGTTTTTAGACCGTGCCTATGAGATACGTAATAAATATGACAAATCATATAATAATATTTTAAGCTACAAAACATCCAAATACAACAAAGATAAACTACGAGGAATGTGTGAATTTTGTAAATGTGAAATGAGTAATGAAATACACCATTTAAAATATCAAAAAGACTTTAAAGATAGTCAACTTCATCACAAGGCGAATTTATCTTCTGTATGCGAGACTTGTCATGATAAAATACATTCCTTAGGATTAATTTATGAACGAAAAAAAACGATGAAAGGTGACTATATATTAATCTCTAAAAATTGATTAAAAAATAAACATTATTAATATATAAGAATGTTGATTCCAGTAAAATGTTTTACGTGTGGAAAAGTGATCGCGAATAAATATCCGGTTTATTTGGCCTTAGTAGCGGAACAAAAAAAAGATAAAGATAGTATCCAATATTTAGATACTGAAAAAATCGAAAAAACCATTGAAGGAAAAGTACTGGACGAATTAGGACTGGTCGATGTTTGTTGTAGGCGTCATATACTTACGCACGTAGATATTTTATAATTATATACTATATATATGGCTCGTTCTTCATTTCACTTGAAAAAATTATGTACCCCCTCTTTATTATATTTTATTGTATCTTTTCTAGCATTATTTTTTATTGGAATACAAAACTCAAAAAATGTTGAAATACTTTGTTTAGGTAAATTTGAATGTTATGTTGGAAATAATATGATGATTTTTCTATTGAATGCTATATACATATTGTTTTGGACATTTATTTTAGACTTATTGTGTAAAAATGGATGGACTGATTTGTCGTGGTTCATTTTTTTATTGCCTTTTATTTTGTCGTTTCTTTTTTATGGACTCATACTCTTTAAGTTTAGTTGATTTTAATCTAAAAATAAAATAAATAAAAATAGTAATGGACGAAACAAAAATACACGAAATCTCTTTAAAATATATTGAATCTTATTTTAATGAGAATACTTTGGTAGACCATCAAATAGATAGTTGTAATTATTTTTATGAAAATGATATAAAAAAAATTTTTTATGATTTGAATCCAATTGAGTATATCTATAAAGATTCAGACGATAAAGATTTGTATAAAATTAATCTATATATAGGCGGTAAAGATTCCGATAAGATTGAATATCATTCGCCTATGATGGTAGAAGGAAATAAACGTCATTTGTACCCCAATGAATGTCGATTAAAAAACATTACTTACGCAACAACCATTTATTATAAAGTAGACGTAGAATATGTGTTTCTAACACGAAAATCTACTATTCGCAAAACCTATCCAGAAGAAAATTTTTATTGCTTAGGGTCATTTCCAATTATGTTAAAATCTAAATTATGCTTATTAAACAAGTTAAATAAAGACGTTTGTTATCAATTAGGAGAATGTAGACATGATTATGGTGGATATTTTATTATAGATGGAAAAGAAAAAGTAATTATACCTCAAGAAAAGTTTGGAGACAACATCATATATATTAGAACATTAAATGATGATAAACACGATTTTTCAATTGAAATTAAGTCAGTATCAGAAGACCATTCTAAACCAAAGCGTACTATGGCTATTCGTCGTGATATACATCGTGGTCATTTGTTAGTAGATATACCTAATGTCCGATTACCTATACCTCTTTTTATTGTGATTCGTGCGCTAGGTATTATAAGTGATAAAGATATATGTAAATGTATATTATCTGATTTAGACGACAATGAAAAATATTTAGAACTATTGAGACCATCCATAAATGACGCAGGTACATTTTATACGCAGTTAGCTTGTTTGAATTATATATCCGTATTTTTAAAACATAGTACTGTAAATGAAACCCATAATATTTTAACCAATTACTTATTACCACATATGGGAGAAATGAATTACCACGCAAAGGCATTGTTTTTAGGATATATGACATTTGAATTGTTGAAAACCATCCACGGCGACCGACCGTTAACAGATAGAGACAATTACAAATTCAAACGCGTTGAAAGCACAGGCACAATTATGAAAGCATTGTTTACTGAATATGCTAAAATTATGAAACAAGAAATTCACACCATTATTGAAAAGGAAATGTATTATAATAATTCATTGTATCTAGATGAAAACTTACATGAACAAGATTTCAATCCAGAAAAATCTAATATTTTATATTTGGTCAAAGACCATATATTCAATGAAAAATATATTGAACAAGGATTTAAAAAAGCGTTCAAGGGTGATTGGGGTGCATATGGACACACCAAACGACTGGGTGTGATTCAAGACTTGAATCGTTTGTCGTATAATTCATTTTTGACCCATCTTAGAAAAATAAATTTGGAAGTAGATAGTAGTTCAAAAATGGTTGGTCCGCATTTGTTACATGGTTCACAATATGGTTACTTAGACCCAGTAGACACACCAGATGGCGCCAATGTAGGTTTACATAAACATATGGCGATTATGTGTAATATAACTAGAGCCATTCCAAATGAAATCATATATGATTTTATTAAAAATAATTTTGATATATTATCCTTAGAAAGGTCTTCCTTTTTACAAATACATAATCATTTTAGATTATTTATCAATGGATTGTGGGTGGGCATTGTGATTCAGGATCCAATTCATTTTAAACAACAGTTTATTGACTTTAGACGAAGAGGAATAATACCTAATACCATTAGCATTTGTATTCAAATGAATGATAAATATATTTTTATTTATAGTGATGAAGGAAGACTTATACGACCATTAATTTATTATGAAGATAATCAAGTGGTTATATATGACAAAGAACCAATAAAATGGTCTAATTTGGTAAAAACAAAAAATAAAGTATACGAAATAGATGACCAATCCAAAGAACGCGTCTACTTAGAATATATGGATTCATCCGAAATAGAGATGTGTTATGTCTCGATGGAATACAAAGAAACCTACAAAGGACATACGCATTTGGAAATTCACCCTTCATTGATGTTTGGTATTATGGGGAATCAAATTATTTTTCCAGAAAACAATCAATTGCCTCGTAATTTGTTCGGATGTGGTCAAGCCAAGCAAGCGGTTTCTTTATATCATTCAAATTTTATTAACCGTATTGATAAAATGGGTATTGTATTGAATTATGGACAAAAACCTATTGTTCGTACACAATATTTTAATTATATTCACGAAGAACAACACCCTTATGGGGAAAATGTAATTGTTGCCATCATGTGTCACACTTCTTATAATGTAGAAGATGCCATTTTAATCAATGAATCGTCCGTCAAACGCGGATTATTCAAAACCACCTATTACAATATGTACGAAACCATGGATGAGATTACTATTGCTGGAAAAAATGAAAAACGAATTGATAGAGTATTGAATCATGAATTAACCAGAGACACCAAACCTGGGTATAATTATAACAAATTAGATGAGAATGGACTTATATTTGAAAATACTATAATGGACGATAAAACGGTTGTCATTGGCAAAGTCAATATAATAAACAATGAAGTATTTGATAGTAGTGTATTACCTAAAAAAGGACAATTAGGTTATGTAGATAAAACGTTTATTTATAATAAAGATGGTCGAAAATTAGCCAAAGTTAGAATTCGTGAAGATAGAAGTCCTGCCATAGGAGACAAATTTTGTAGTCGATGTGGTCAAAAGGGTACTATTGGAAATCTTATACCTGAAGAAAATATGCCCTTTACAAAAAATGGATTAAAACCTGATATAATTATAAATCCGCACGCATTACCAAGTAGAATGACAATTGGTCAACTGATCGAAACCTTATTAGCAAAGTTATGTTGTGCTAATGGAATGAGTGCCAATAGTACTGCGTTTTTAAACAAAGGACCTAAACACGAAAACATTGGTAAGCATTTGAACGATTTAGGATATCAATCGGAAGGAAATGAAATATTATACAATGGATTAACTGGCGAACAAATTACGAGTGAAATATTTATGGGACCAACTTACTATATGAGATTGAAGCATATGGTTAAAGATAAAATAAAT
>Ga0136588_1000780_pt1 | contig 11298 bp, 11 predicted proteins | sample AntRauMFilla1564_FD_104782 | JGI IMG/M metagenome (GOLD analysis project Ga0136588, IMG submission 104782) | Saline lake microbial communities from Rauer Islands, Antarctica - Metagenome Filla 1 #564 | ecosystem: Environmental > Aquatic > Non-marine Saline and Alkaline > Saline | place... | reverse complement strand
CATTATGCATATGGTTTCAATTTGTGCTTTGGGTGCGGCATCACAAGATGTATTTCTGTCTGGAAAAGGCATACGTGCTGAGTTTGACCCCCGGACTAACGAGTATGCTGAAGAGTTTAGTGAAGACTTCAAACTAGGCTCAAAAATTACCGTCGATAACGTTGCGTTCGCGACCGGCGGGGGGGCTACGAACGCGGCCGTCACGTTTGCACGGCAGGGTATTGAGAGTAGTTTTATCGGAAAAATTGGCGATGATGTTGCGGCGAATGCAGTCATGCAAGAACTCGATGCCGAGCACATTAATTGCGGCAGTGTGATTCACGACGGCACACTCGGCACCCAATACTCGACTGTTCTTTTGGCAGATAACGGTGAGCGCACAATATTGGTGTACCGTGGAGCTGCCAATACGCACACGGCACGCGATTATGAGTCAATCGACCTTAGCCACTTCGATTGGCTCTATGTCTCAACGTTTGCGGGTGCAATGGAAGCGCTTGAAACCATCTTCTCGAAGGCTCACTCATCTGGAGTGAAAGTGGCGTTTAACCCTGGTGAAGCAGAGCTTGCGCAGCCGGATAAGTTGAGGGGGCTGATCGAAAGCGTCGATGTGCTGATAATGAACAAAGAAGAAGCAGGCAAGATTGTCGAAGGTCAGGGCGCAGAAGAGCTGGCCAGACATATGACGCACCTTGTGCCGGTTGCAATCGTCAGTGACGGACCTAACGGCGTCGTTGCCAGCGACGGGCAAAAGATCGTTATTGCTGGCATGTACGAAGACGTTCCAGTGCTTGATCGCACCGGAGCCGGTGACGCTTTTGGCTCTGGATTTCTGAGTCAATGGTGCCAAGGAGTATCGCTGAAAGATTCAGTTGTGTTCGCCAGCGCCAACTCAACATCGGTTGTGACGAAGATTGGTGCGAAAGAAGGCATATTACATAAAGGCGTTGTGTTACACGACATGCCGATAGAAGAAAAGGATTTTTAAGATGGCTAAGTTTTTACGAGATTTATTAGATGCCGAAGAGCCTGTCTTTACGACGGCTATTCGTCAGCTTGAGCAAGTAAGCGGCCGAACCGGAGCAGATACCCGCCTGATAGGTGATATCACGGCCATGGCTCACGACAACATGCGTGAAATGGGGCTTAATCCGGCCGTCTCGACTGGCCCCGAAGTATACAGAGCACTTGAGGCCCGACTCGAGGATGATATTGCCCGGCTGACAAAACTCATTGGCGCCAAGGATTCCGAAGATGTCGAGCACATGGTGCCGTACATGATGGCAGCCGCTGATGCCGCTAAGTTTAATCGAAAGGTCTTCGTATTGAAGCACTCGAAAGCTAAAGATCTGCTTAGGCAGATGCCGCCAAAAGTACTGATGCAACGGCTTGGCTATAACGATATTGAAGCTATGTTTGAGCACGAAGACTTCGATGAAATGTATACCGCCCTCCGCTTCTCTGAGGGAGGCGACTGGCTCAATGAATACAACGAACTATTTATGACCATCACGGCTGACGACTACGAAATGCGTGATTTGCGTATCCTGAAGATGGATTATAAGAAATATGTTGAGTTGGCCGCACCATTCGTTAAGAAAAAGCTCCACAACGTCACTCACACTAAGGAACTTGGGACGATTGTGGTGGTACCAATGCACGCCAAGCGCATGCGCGGTTTGGTGCTAAAGACTCTTCCGCTCCTGTTCCACTACATGAATGAAGTGAAGCTTTATTCGACCTTCTTTAAGCTAAAAAGTCGCAAGCCACATTTTGGCAAGACAGTAGTTGAAACACTCATTGCTGACCCAGGTAACGCTAGCCAAATGTCTGGTAGTAAAGTCCATTGGCGGGTGATTCAGCGCTACCTTGGTAAACATAAAGAAGATTCAATCAGCCTAGTTGCTTTTGAGCCGCACGTCCAGCCAGAAGACCTTCACTGGCGCCGGGCCGAGGATATGCTTTTTGAGCTCGACCCGGGCCTAGAGTTTTGGAAAAATAGAGACTACGTGGCTTTGATCTTCGACGGCTTTCCGGTCGCCTTCAACCTGTTTGATGTAAGCTTTGCCTACTCGAATAAAGAGAAGTACGAAGACCGCTACGCCTATCACTTTAGGGAAAGTCTGTGGAACGAAATCTTTGTGCGCTACATGGGCTTCAAAAACCTAGCCGCTCAAGTGCTCGAACAGCTTGATAACGATATGATTGCACCCGAAAAGCTGGACGCGCCGCGCCGCGCAAGCAAGGTGCCGAGCCTTAGGGCGCAAAACGCTAAAAAGGACCTGCTTGTCCGTCGTCGTTTGATTGATGCAGCTGAAGGCCGCCTCCACGGCGTGATCGAAGAATTCGAACACGTGTTTGAGTTGCTAGCCAAGTATGAAAAAACAGTCACCATTTTCGGTTCTGCCCGCAAGCCGGCTGATGACCAAGTCACCACAGCCGCCTACGAAATGGCGGCAATACTCGCTAAAAACGACTTTGCGGTCGTTACCGGCGGTGGGCTTGGGGTCATGGAGGCAGCCAACCGGGGAGCTTACGAAGCCGGTGGAGCTTCAATTGGATTTAATATTTTGCTGCCCCACGAGCAGGCGCTCAATAACTACACAACTGACAGTTACCAATTCGACCACTTTTTTGGCCGAAAAGTCTCGATGACACTCGATGCCAGCGGGTTTATCTGTTTTGCTGGGGGCTTTGGAACGTTCGATGAACTTTTCGAGATACTCGCTCTGATGCAGACACATAAAATCCCCCTTACTCCAATTGTTTTGTTCGGTTCGGACTTCTGGCGTCCAGTCGACGACCTGATTCAGTCATTGCTGCGAGACTCGTTTTACACGATCAGCCCAGAAGACCGTGACCTATATATCATTACCGATGACTACGACGAAGCTCTTCGGCATATAAAAAATTACGAAAGTAAACATAAATAATATGGCTAAAAAAAGATTTTCTAAAAAACAGATAACATATGGGGCTGTTGGCGCCGTGGTAGCTTTGACACTTGGCGTCTGGATTTTTGCCTTTTTTGGACCTTCGCCGTCATCGGGGCCTACGGCAAGCGAGCCAGCGGTGACCGATACTGCAACGACAACAAATGAGGAGGTCGTCACACCAGTTGTTGACGCGCCTGTCGAAGCAGCCGAACTGACTATCGATCCGACCACGGTGTCACGCATCGACATTGAACCACTGGAGATATCGGTGGCTTACGTCCGAGGTATCCCCGGATTTGGCTTCCTTGTTGAGCGAACAGCTAGCGGCACTCAGTACGTCAGTTTTTCAGCCGAAGCGCTCATCGGCACAAAGTGCACCGACGACAAAGGTGTATTTGCCTCAATTATTGTCAACCCGTCCGAACAAGATTCCCCTACGGTGACTAAAAATATTAGCGTTGGTGGTGTTAGGTACGGATTTGCCCCATCTGAAGACGCCTGTACGTCAAATACGACACTATTTACTCAGTATCAAGTTGCTTTTCGGGACGCCTTCCCGCTACTTCAGGCAATGAACGCCAGCACATCTGAATAATTGTTGACGGACACGGTATAATAGATAGATGGACCAACAATTCCGACTCGAGGCGCCTTATGTTCCAACTGGTGATCAGCCGACGGCTATCGCTACTCTTGTCGCTGGGTTAGAGAATGGTGAACGTGAGCAAACGCTCTTGGGTGTGACCGGTAGTGGAAAGACTTTTACCATGGCGAATATCATTGCTCAGCGTCAAGCTCCGACTCTTATTCTGGCGCATAATAAAACTCTGGCCGCTCAGTTGTATAGTGAATTTAAGAACTTCTTTCCAGACAACGAAGTGCATTATTTCGTTAGCTATTTTGATTACTACCAGCCTGAGGCTTACATCGCTCCAAGCGATACCTATATTGAAAAAGACAGCAAGATTAATGACGAGATTGATCGATTGCGCCATGCTGCCACAATGGCGCTTCTGACTCGTAGAGACACGATCATTGTTGCGAGCGTTAGTTGCATATACGGCATCGGTTCACCAGACGACTATTCAACAATGTCGATTACTATCAAAAAAGGGGAGCGTCGCCAGCAAGACAAACTAGTGCGGCTTCTCACCGATATCCAGTATCAGCGCAATGACATTGACTTTCACAGGGGCACGTTCCGGGTCAGGGGCGATATCGTTGATATTTTTCCAGCTGGTTCAGACGTCGCGTATCGAATAGAGTTTTTTGGCGACGATGTCGAACGTATCACCCGAATCGATCCTCTAACCGGCGAGATACTCGGTGAGCCAGACGAAACGACCATCTTTCCAAGCAGTCACTATGTTACCCCTAAGGAAAAGCTAGAAAAAGCCTTGGTTCAGATTAAAGCAGAGTTTGAGGACCGCCTCGCCTATTTTGAAAAACACGATAAGCTGCTTGAAGCTCAACGCCTAGGCCAGCGTACCAAGTATGACATTGAAATGCTGGAAGAAACTGGCTTTGTGAAGGGTATTGAAAACTACAGTCGCTACCTCACCAACCGCGAACCGGGCGAGCAACCGGCCACGTTACTCGACTATTTCCCTGATGACTTTTTACTTTTTGTTGATGAAAGTCACATGACCCTGCCGCAGGTGCGCGGTATGTACAACGGTGACCGAGCTCGCAAAGAGATACTGGTTGAATACGGCTTTCGGATGCCCAGTGCTCTTGACAACCGGCCGCTTACTTTCGATGAGTTTAACCGGCATATGCATCAGACCGTCTATGTATCGGCGACACCGGCGGAATATGAGCTGGCCCAAAGCCCCGAACCGGCGCAACAAATTATTCGCCCAACTGGGCTTATTGACCCAGAGATTTGTATTCGGCCAACAACCGGACAGATTGATGACCTGATCGCCGAGATACGCGAACGTGTTGCCAAAAAGCAACGCGTCTTGGTGACGACCCTAACCAAGCGGATGGCAGAAGACTTGTCGACGTATCTGCAGGAATTGGCAATTAGCACCGCCTATATTCACAGCGAAGTCGATACCCTCGAGCGTAGTGACATACTCATGGACCTGAGGAGCGGCGTATATGACGTATTAGTGGGTATTAACCTGCTCCGTGAAGGCCTTGATCTGCCTGAGGTAAGCCTGGTCGCGATTATTGATGCCGATAAAGAAGGTTTTTTGCGCAGCACCAGCGCGCTCATTCAGATTGTTGGGCGAGCTGCTCGGCACCTTGAAGGCAAGGTGATTATGTACGCCGATAGAGTGACCGATTCAATGCAACGTGCAATTGACGAAACCGACCGCCGCCGCGCCATTCAAACAGAATATAATACCCAGAACGGTATCACGCCAACAAGTATTGCCAAGGGTCTCGACGAAGGACTGAGGGCGCTTATTCCCAAAAAAGCCGATGATTCACCAAAGCTAGACCTCAAGCGAATCCCTAAAGATGAATACGCCTCGCTTGTCAAAGACTTGTCTGGTCAAATGGATCTAGCCAGCGCTAACCTCGATTTTGAAAAAGCTGCCGAGCTTCGCGATCTCATTGCCGAGATTCGCGCAAAGATGTAAAATAATAGATATGACACATATTCCGCCACACGATGTGCACTACCTCGCACAGTTAAGTAATTTGCAGCTCAGCGCTCAAGAAGCGGCTGCGTTACAGGCCGACATTCAATCTATTGTGAGTTATATTGAGTTGCTCTCTGAGCTTGATACTACATCAGTTGAGCCAACCCATCAGGTAACCGACCTGCACAACGTTTGGCGCGAAGATGTGGTTGATGACTACGGCATTGCTGCTGACGACCTTATAGCGCTTGCTCCCGAATCTCAAGACGGCCAGATCAAAGTTCCGAAGGTGCTTGTATGACCATTGCCGATCTAGTTGGTGTCAGTGCGGTCGATGCCGTTACTGAGTCAATAAAAAAGGCCAGAGCCCACGAATCCTTCAACGCGGCGCTCAGCATTTTCGAAGACCGAGCTATGGCTCGCGCGAGATTGGTAGACAGCGGTGAGGTCACCGGCCGACTAGCCGGGATTCCTTTCATTGCTAAAGACAACTTCCTGGCAATAGGAGGCCCGACAACCGCAGCGAGCAAGTTCTTGGCTTCCTTCGAAGCGCCGCTTCAAGCAACTGCAATTGAGCGACTAGAGGCAGAAGGCGCTATTTGTATTGGTAAGGCCAACCTAGATGCTTTTGCTCACGGCGGAAGTACCGAGAATTCAGCTTTTGGTGTGACGACAAATGCTATCGATAAGACAAAGGTTGCCGGAGGAAGTAGCGGTGGCTCTGCAGTTGTGGTGGCTCTAGGAATTGTGCCTTTTGCGCTCGGGACCGATACTGGCGGATCGATCCGGCAGCCAGCCAGTTTCAACGGAATTATCGGTTTTAAGCCAACCTACGGCACGGTAAGCCGATATGGAGTAGTGGCTATGGCTAGTAGCACCGACACCATTGGGGTGCTCGCATCATCGATTGATGATACTGAATTGGTTATGTCCCTAATGGCTGGCAAAGATGACAAAGACATGACGACGCTCCCCGACTTTTGGCAAGCCCACAAGCTGGATCGCCAGTTAAAAGTTGGGCTCATTACTGAGTCAATGACGGATGACGTTGATGCACCGGTCCGTGGTGCAGTCGAAGCGTATGCCGAGGCACTCAAAGAAAAGGGACACACTGTCGATGGTGTCTCTATGAAGATGCTAAAGTACGCTTTGGCTATGTACTACGTAGTGGTTCCAGCTGAAATTAGCAGTAACCTTGGTCGATATGATGGTATCCGTTATGGACGTCGCGCCGCTGCCGAAAGCCTAGCTGAGCTGTACGGAAAGTCTCGTGATGAAGGCTTTGAAGCCGAAAATAAGCGTCGAATTATGGTTGGAAGCTACGTGCTATCAAGTGGTTATTTTGACGCCTATTACCTTCAGGCTCAAAAAGCCCGCACCCTGCTGATCAATGAGTTTAACGATCTTTTCTCACGGTATGACGTCCTTATTATGCCCACCGCGCCAACGACGGCATTTGCTATTGGCGAAAATGTCCATGATCCGGTGAAGATGTATCTGGCTGATATCATGACTGTACCGGCAAGCTTGGCCGGGCTTCCCGCCATTAGTGTTCCCGCCGGGATCGACGATAGCGGCATGCCAATTGGCATACAGCTCATTGGGCGCCGCAGAGACGACACACTGTTGCTGGCACTTGCTCGCCAAATGGAAGGAAGCGAATAATATGGATCAAACACTAACATTACTTTTCTTTTTTGCGGCAATATTGATTGTTGCCGGACTTTTATTTGCACTTATTGCATTAACCAAGCGGGACCCAAAGGGAATTAACGTTGAACTGTACCGTTCTAAATGGCTGGCTATTGAAACGCAACTACAGCGTGATCAACCAGCTAGTTTCCAGTTATGCGTCATGAATGCCGATAAGCTGCTAGCAAAAGCCATGGAGGACGGAGGCACGCCTGGATCAAATATGGCAGATCGATTGAAGCACCGGCAGAAGAGTTGGTCGAATGCCAACGACTTGTGGGCGGCTCACAAGCTTCGTAACCGTATTGCTCACGACACCGACGTATCGGTAGGCTACGACGACACGCGTCGAGCCTTGAGCGCATTTAAACAAGGGCTAAAAGACGTGGGGGCAATCTAATGATTAGCAAAGAAATATTTGATTCTTACGAAATGACTATTGGTATAGAGTGCCATGTTCAGCTGGCTACCCAGAGCAAACTATTTAGCGGTGCCGACAATGATGCCCGAGACAAAGCGCCAAATACTGCCGTTAACCCGATCGATTTTGGACTACCCGGGATGCTTCCGGTGCTGAACCGTGATGCGATCGATCTTGCGCTCTGCGCCGGCAAAGCACTTAACGCTCAGATTGCCGCCGTTAGCCGATTTGACCGCAAACACTATTTCTATCCCGACTTACCAAAAGGGTATCAAATCACCCAAATGTATCAACCCATCATCCTAGCGGGGCACGTTGATGTACCTATGCTTGATGGCTCGACAGTCCGGGTGCGAGTTCACCACGCCCATCTCGAAGAGGACGCTGGAAAGCTTTCGCACTACGATGTATATAGCTTGGTCGACCTAAACCGAGCCGGGACTCCACTGATTGAAATTGTATCTGAACCGGACATTCATTCAGCTGCTGGGGCCAAGGCCTACGCGGCAGAACTTCATCGTCTTATGATCTATGCGGGCGTATCGCTCGGCGATCTGTACCACGGTAACATGCGCTTTGACGTGAACATATCAGTTGCCAAAAAGGGCGCAACAGAGCTGGGCACTAGAGCCGAAGTTAAGAATCTTAACTCTTTTCGTAGTGTCGAGAAAGCTGCCGAATATGAGTTTAACCGCCAGATAGAGCGACTCGAGCGCGGCGAGCGAATCGTCCAAGAAACACGCGGCTGGAGTGACGCAGCTGGCAAAACAACCTCCCAGCGGAGTAAAGAAGATGCTCAAGACTACCGATACATGCCTGATGCCGATATTCCTCCTATCATTTTGTCACAAGAAGAAATTAATAATGTACAAGCCCGTGTTCCTGCGCTACCGCAGTTCTATCGTGATGCATGGAGCTCTTTAGGCCTCGATCGATCAGTGCTTGACGCACTGCTTGCCAAGCAAAGCTACGCCGTCCTTATTACGGCAGTTCAAGCTAACGCTGGCAACGATGCGGCTCGCCGGGTTGCCCACTGGTTCGCTAGCGCCGTCTCGCAGGACGAAGAGCAATCTGCTATTATTGCCAGTAACTTTAGCCCGGAAAGCTACGTTGAACTTGCCGAGATGGTTGCCCAGAACCAACTCTCGAGCACTGCAGCCAAAGAAGTTTTCTTGGAGCTACTAACCAGTGGCCAGACTCCGAAGACTATTGCTGAGTCGCGCAATCTTTTGCAAGTTAGTGACGAAGCATTCCTGGGCGGAATCATTGACGAAGTATTGGCCGATCCAGCCTCCACACAATCGATAGCTCACTTCAAAGAAGGCCAGGAAAAAGCGATTGGATTTCTTGTTGGGCAGGTTATGAAGAAGTCTGCCGGCAAAGCTAATCCTGCTATGGTACAGCAATTAATGAGAAAGAAGCTTGAAGAGTAATGAAACAGCCTACCAAAGCAATTATCTGTGCCGCCGGTTTAGGAACGCGATTCCTGCCGCAAACAAAAGCGATGCCCAAAGAGATGCTTCCATTAATTGACCGCCCTGTTATTCAGGTTATTGTCGAGCAAGCGGTCGCTGCCGGAGTGACTGACATTATCATAGTAACGGGCAGTACCAAGCGAGCAATCGAAGACCACTTCGACAGGAGTGATGAGCTAGAATCTGAACTCCGTGAGAAAGGCAAGGTCGATAAAGCCGACGAGATTAGGCGGATTGCCGAACTCGCCAACTTTATATATGTCCGCCAGAAAGGGTCTCCGAAAGGTAATGCCCGCCCAATCCTCAACGCTCGTCATCTTATTAACGACGACGAACCATTCTTCGTGTTCTTCGCTGATGATTTTTTTAGAAGTGATGTTGCCTGGCCCATACAACTCCGCGATGCCTACAACAAAACCGGTAAATCAGTTATATCACTTATCGAAATTGATAAAAAAGATGCCGACAAATACGGTATAGCATCGCTGGCTGAAACGGTTGGGGACAACACATTTCGCCTCAGTGGATTGGTAGAAAAGCCTGGCGAGGCCGCAGCGCCATCGTCATACGCCTCGGTTGGTAGCTACCTGCTCACGCCTTCAATATGGCCGTTTTTGGAACGCGAAGTTGTGAGCGCCAGGGGTGAAATTGAGCTACCTGAAAGTATTAACGATCTCGCACAATCTGATGAAGTTTACGGAAGGTTGATAGACGGCGTTTGGCACGATACCGGCGACCCATTACGGTACATTCAAGCAGTTATTGACCTTGCCCTAGAGAGCAAAGAATACGGGCCAGCACTAGCCGTATACCTTAAAGACCGGCTAAGCTAGTTTGCTCTAGCGGCAATGCGGGGGTATACTAGTAACGTAAGGATAAGAAAAAAGGAGCAATTCATGATCCCAGCCGCAGAAATACTCGTCATCATCGTATCGGCAGTACTGTCCGTTTTCTTGATCGTCGGCATTATACTCGGGGTTTATCTGATCAAATTATCAGCCGAAATTCGTAAAATTGCCAAAACAGCAGAGCAGACCGTTAGCTCTGTCGGTAACGCCCTGTCAGGAGTTGCACGGCTCGCTTCACCGGTATTCGTGGCCGAAATGTTAAATAAGATGTTTAAAAAGCATTCCAAGAAGAAATAAAGGAGAATAGTAATGACAAAAGGTAAATTCGCTATCGGAGCCCTAATTGGTGCAGCAACGGGATTTGTTGCCGGCATCCTAACTGCCCCAAAGAGTGGTAAGGATACTCGCAAAGACATAAAAGAAAAGGCAACTGAAGTCAAAGCCGACGTAGCGGTCAAAGCGCAGTCAGCAAAACACAAGGCAGGCACTGTCGCCGAAGATGCCGTCAAAAAGGCTGAAAAGTTTACCAGCGGCGTCGCAAACAAAGTCGTAGAAGTTGCTAAAGACGTTAAAGCGCGCAGTAAAGATGTCGCCGAGTCAGCCAAGCAAACTATCAAAGAAAAAAAGTAGGGTAGACCATGGCTGAAAAAGACCTTTCTATTAAAGATCGTCTTTCAAATCAGCAGGAGAATGTCGCCAGAAGAGCCTTAATTGAGGACCTCTTCTGGGACCTTCACAGATCAAGAAAACGGATTTATTGGATGAACTTCGTTCGGGGTATTTTTCTTGGCGTCGGTTCGGTGTTGGGCGCAACGATTGTTGTCGCGCTTTTGGTCACCATGCTTGGTGTGTTGGTGGATATTCCTGGCGGCATTGGCGACTTCGTGTCATACATCATTGATATCGTTCAAAACCGCCAATAACCTATTTTTACTACAGCCAAGTTCGACACTATTAGCTATACTGAGAGGCAGGTATGGGGGTTACAAGTTTTAATAGTCAAACGCAGAATGACGCAATCGCGCCGTCTGAATTCGTGCACTTGCACAACCACACCCACCACAGTCTTCTCGACGGTCTGTCAAAAATACCTGCACTTATTACCCACGTTGCCTCACTTGGCATGTCGTCGGTGGCGATTACCGACCATGGGACCATGTCGGGCGCAATAGAGTTCTACAAAGAAGCCAAACAGGCCGGTATTAATCCTATCATTGGCATGGAGGCATACGTCGCTACTCGTTCGCGGTTCGACCGTGACCCGCAAAAAGACAAGGCTCGTTACCACCTCACTATTCTTTCTATGAATAACGAGGGTTATCAAAACCT
>Ga0136588_1000779_pt1 | contig 11316 bp, 15 predicted proteins | sample AntRauMFilla1564_FD_104782 | JGI IMG/M metagenome (GOLD analysis project Ga0136588, IMG submission 104782) | Saline lake microbial communities from Rauer Islands, Antarctica - Metagenome Filla 1 #564 | ecosystem: Environmental > Aquatic > Non-marine Saline and Alkaline > Saline | place... | reverse complement strand
GGCAGCAGTTGGGGATAGAGTGGCGGCGGGGCATAGCTTGCTTGCGGGCTTGCTGCTTGCGGGCGTGCGGCTTGCAAGGGACCGCCGCTGGGCGGGGGCGCTGCGCTGGCTTCGGTAAGTTCCTGCAGGGCTACATCCAGCGCCTCGGCAATTGCTCTGAGCCGTTTGATGGGCGGCTGTATCTGCTCGCTTTCGTAGCGCGCCAGCGTGCCTTGCTCGACGCCGATCATTTCGGCCAGCTGCTCTTGCGTGAGATCACGCCGCGCGCGGGCCGCCTTGATTGCTTTGCCGATCATGCCGCGGTTATCCGCGCCGCGAGGAATGTTTGCCAGAACGGGTGCCGAATAATGGCTTGCAGAATATTATTCGTATAACGTATGTTGCCAGTCATGAATGTTGACCTTCCCGATATTATGCGCCGCTGGCGCGTTTCCGCTAATCTGACGCAGGGGCAGGCGGCTGATCTTGTCGGTGTTAGCCAGGCAACGCTGAGCCGATTGGAAAGCGGCCGGCAGTTTCCCGATCGGGCGACGGCGCGGGCGTTTGTTGAGGCGGGGGTATTTACCGCCGAGCAGTTGGGGCTGGCGGCGGTAGCGCGGCCCGCTTCGGATGCGGATGCGGCGGCGGCTTGAGATGAGTGAGGATGCTTCATGCGCTGACTATGCTGCCCAGCCGGGCCGCGCGTCAGGGGGAAACTCGCTCGCCGTTTCCCCCGAAATGCTTAGTGATTCCGTGGTGTTGGCGGTGCGAATGCACTGTAAGGTGCGGCGCAAAATGACGATTACCGCGCTGGCGCAGCACGCCGGCATGAGCGTGAAGCGGCTGCAGAAGCTGATCGACAATGATCCGATGGAGCGCCGCGCTGTATCGGGCGCCGAGTTGATGAGCCTGATGGCTGTGCTGGGCCCGGCGGCGGCTTCGAGCGTGATGGCGCTGATTGGGATGAGCGTGGAGCATTCGCAAGAGGCAGACGCGGAGCCGCTGGGCAAGATGGCGGCGGCGCTGATTGCCGCCTCTGCCTCGCTTGTTGCGGTGGCGAGCGACGGGCGGGTGGGGCGCGATGAGATTAACGACACGATGAAAGCCGCCAACGAGATCATGGAACAGTGCCACGCCTTTAAGGCGGCGGCGCAGCGCGCGAAGGATAATGGCTGATGCATGTGGCGGACACTGCGAGCGCTGTCTGGCGGCTGGAGCAGCAGGTTTGCTCTGGAATGGGCGAACTCATGTGGCTTACGGTATCGCGCCAGCCGATGGCTGAGGACGCGGCCAACGCCGCTGCGGCGCGTTGGCATAAACGGACCGGGCTGCCGACGCGCGCTGTGAGAGACGCGGCATGAGCGAGATTCTTTGTCTGCCGCTACTCGACCGGGCGACCGCTATCGAGGGTCTGCATCCGAGTCTAAAGTCAATTCTGTTGTGGCTGTGCCTTGATGCGGATCGCAATGGTGTCGATTTTTCAAACAAGAGCTCGCGGCGCATTGCTGACGAACTGTGTCTCGGACATCGAACAGTTCGTCGCGGCTTGTCTATTTTGGCCGAGCAGGGACTAATTTTGCGTCTCGGCGTTGCTGGCGACATAGATTGGAAGACCATTGTTGACCCTCAGCCTCTCGCGGAGCCAATGAACCCAAGGTGCGCAGCAACAAAAAGATCGAAGATATCGCCGCTAAAACGCCGCCTTGTGATGGAGAGGGATCAGTATCGCTGCAAGAAATGCGGGGATTATCGAAACCTCAGTATTGATCACATTGTTTCGATTGCGAACGGCGGCGGAAACGACGAGGCGAACCTTCAGATTTTGTGCCAGCCCTGCAATCAAGACAAGGGGTCTGGCTTGTGAGCAACCGGCTGGTCAATCTTTGCAAGCGTATCACGCACTGCGGCGGCCGGAAGATGCGGGCATCGGAGAAGGCAGTTCTTCTGACGCTTGCTGATGACGCTCGCGATCATCGTCAGGGTCGGTCCAGCCTCACAACGCGCGACATTTGCACGATCACCGGGCTTTCGCCGCGCGCCGTCGGGCTTGCTTATGTTGTGCTTGTCGAGGGGGAATTGATTACGCGTGAGCCGGGCGAGCCAGGCGCTGCAATCGTTTCGCTGGTTCATCCCAAGGAGGCTCCGACAGAGACAAAAAGTATTTCTGCGCCTGCCTCACAAAGTGCCAGGGGTGTGGCACATATTGCTACCCCCGGTGGCAATAATTGCCAGGGGTCTATAGAGTATAAGGATATAACCATTGACCAGTATACCAACGCGGGCGCGCGCGCGGTGGATTTGGAGGATGGGGGTTTTGAGCCCGGCCCGGTTGATCAGGTGTTTGACGGCTGGGACCGGATGGCGGAGGCGGCGCAGCTGCCCGGCCCGGTGGGGCGCGATGCGGCGCGCACTGTCGCGGTTGAGACATTGCTGGCCAGCCATGGGCTTTGGCGGGTGTTGGCCGCGGTGCGCAAAGTGGGGGAGAGCGACTTTTTGCGCGGGCGGCGACGCGCGCCGGGGCAGGGCGATTGGCGTGCTGACTTTGATTGGGTGTTTGAGGTGCGGCGATATCGGGCGAGCGGGAACTTCCAGCGGCTTTTGGAGGGGAGCTTTACGCCCGACGCCGTGCCGATGCAGCCGAAGGACCGCGCCCAGCGGGGCCGACAACAGGCTATCGAGGGGGATGCGGCGACGGCAGCGCCAGCCGAAGGGCGGCTTGCTGGCGAGACGGCGCAGCGGGCGCGGATGCGGGATGCGCTTGGCGAGGCCTTTTGCCGGGCGTTTACGGACAGCGCTACGCTGACGCCGCTGGGGCAGGGCTGGGCTTTGCTGGTGCCGGGGGCTTTTGCCGCTGATCATCTGAGCGCGAACCACGGCGCGGCGCTGCAACGAGCGGGCGTGGTTTCGATTGAGGTTGCGGCAAAGGAGAGGGCGCTTGGCGAAGCGGCAATCTAGGCGGGCGCGGCACGCTGAGACCAGCTCTGGCGGCGAACAGGGCAGCGCGCCGCGCGGGCGCCGCCGGCATGAGCGTGACGCGGGCGGCGGGCCGACGCCGGAGCAGCTGGCGCGAAACGTGTATGGGCGCGCGCAAATCAAGGAGCCGGGCCGGGCTGAGGTACGCGAGGCGGTGCGCAATCTTACGGGCAGCCAAGTGGACAGGTGGCATAATCGCGGGTTGATCACCGAGGTGCAATTTGATGTGGTTGATCGATACCGGACTTTGTTTGAGCGGGCCGGGCTGACGCCGCGCATAACCTCTCGTTATGGGCCGCAGGCGGGCGGCGGCGGGGGCGAGGCGGTGTATCCTTGCACGATGCCGCAAACGCTGGCGCAGCTTGATGCGCGCACGGCGCTGCGGCTGGCGCGGGCGGCAATGCCGCAAACACTGGCGGCGCGCTTTGAGGACATCGTTTGTCATGAGCTGGGCGCGGGGGTGGTGGCCGGGGGCGAACCCAACCGGGCAGCGAGCGCGCGGGCGATTGAGTGGGTGCGGATTTGTGCCAACGAGTTGGCGGACTATTGGAAGATCAGCAGCTGATTTTGGAATAGCGGCTGATGGCGTGGCCGGCGGCGAGCATTTCGCATGAAAGATCGATGGTGCCGATGCTGACGCGGGCGAGAACGCGGCCATAACGATCTTTGCCTTCAGGCGCGACGACCACCGGGCCGCGGCGCAGCAGCTCGGCCAGCGCTTGTTTGGCGGCCGGGCCGCTGCCTGGCGCGCATCCGGCGCGCTTGCGGCACTTGCCCATTTCGGGGGCATCGATGCCAAGCAGGCGGATTGATTCCGTGATGTTGGCGCAGCGGATATTATCACCATCGACGGCGCGGGGGGCTTCGCAGATGATGGCGGGGGGCATGTCCATCGGGCTTCAATAGTCTGGTCGCGGCGATTTTGCCAGCCGTGACGCCGCCAGATCGGTTCTCGTTTTGTATTTGCATCAAGTGTGCAGTTGATGCTACGCACACCGTCATTGGTGGTTGTGTGCTTGTTTGGCGGCACATCTTGTGGCTCGGCAGTTTGTCGGGCTTTTTTTATGCGTTGATTTAGGGAGGCGTCGATGATGACAATCTCCGAACTGGTGGCGATGGAAAACGAGCGGGCGGCGGCGATGGGCGAGGTGTTGCGCACAATTGCGGAGCCGCCCCGCAAACCGATTGGCGAGAGCGCGGCGGATGAACAGGACGCCAGCGACGGGGTGAGCGGGGATTGAGCAGCAGCCTGCACCCGGCAGCGGCTTATCCGACATGGGTGCCCAAGCCGAAATGCCCGGTGACTGTGGTGGTGGGCCCGCCGGGCAATGGGGCAGGGAGTTTCGTCAAGGAGCGGATGGGCGAGGGCGACGTTCTCATCCATCTTGTTGATTTTATCGAGCAGCTTTCCGGCGTCTCGGCGGCGCGAGCGGGGACTGAGTTTTTAATCCCGGCGCTGCGGGCGCGCAACGAGGCGCTGCAGGCGCTGGCCAGCCATCCGCCTGTCGGGCGCGCTTGGGTGGTGGCGCCGAGCCCGAAAGGCTGGCAGCGGCAATTTTGGGCTGATGTGATGGGCGCGCAGGTGATTGTGCTTGATCCCGGAAAGACGGCGGCGGTGCTGGCGGCGCGGGCGGCCGGGATATCCGAGCGCTTTGTGCATCAATGGTATTCAGAAGCGGATTCGACAGCGGGGCCGGGGGCGGAATATGTGCCGCCGCTTGCGCCGGCCGGGCCGCGGCCATCAGCAGAAAAGCGCGGATATGGCCGGACACACCGGGTGCTGCGCGACGAGCAGCTTTTGAAAGAGCCGATCTGTCGCATCTGTTTTGACCAGCGCGGCGAGCGGGTGGCGGCAACTGTGCTTGATCATATCCGCCCGTTCAAAAAGCTGGATGGCAGCATCGATTATAAATTGTGGGGTGACCCGAATAACCATCGCTCGCTCTGCCTGCCGTGTCATCAATCACGCGGCGCGCAGCGCAACCGGGGCGAGGCGGCGGGCGGCACTGCTGGCGACGGCAGGCCGCTTGATCCGTCGCATCCATGGAACAGGAAGAAACCTTGAGCGCACCCCAGCCCGGCCCAGCCGAGCCGAACTGGACAGACACAGTGCCGGGCAAAGCCGAGCAGGCGATTGCATCGGCGCAGTGGGGCGAGCTTTGCGATGAGTTGATGGGCCAGAACAAGCTGGCGGAAGCAAATGGGCACATGATCAAGCGGCTGGTGCTGGCGCGGCTGCTTTGGGAGACGGCGGCGCGCGATGTGTTTAAGCGCGGCCCGATTATGGCGGCGCCCAAGACGGGGGTTGAGATGCACAACCCATGGCTCGCGGTGATGAACAAAGCGGCGCAGACTTGCGCGGAAATTGAGGCCGAGCTGACGATCACGCCGCGCAAGCGGGCGATGGGCGCGGCGGTGAAGGCGGCCAAGCCACCGCGCGGCGCGGGCGCTGGCGCGGTGGAGCTGTGAACAAGAAGGCGGGGGTTGACCGCACGACAGCTTATGCGCGCGAGATTGTGGCGGGGCGGATTGTTGCCGGCGAGCTGCTGATTGCGGCGGCGATGCGGCACCTTGTCGATTTGAAGGAAGGGCATGAGCGCGGGCTGATCTGGAAGCCGGAAGAGGCTGAGAAGATCATCAACAGCTTTCCGGCGTATTTCACGATCACCGATGGGCCGCGCGCCGACGAGCCTTTCGAGCTGCTGCCATGGATGTTGTTTGCGACCGGATCGATGTTCGGCTGGTTCAAGCGCTCCCCTGAAGGTGTGGTTTCGTGGCGCTTTGATGAAGCCTTTGTGGAGACAGCGAAAGGCCAGGGCAAATCACCGTGGATGGCAAGCACGGCGCTGATTGCCATGGGCGCGATGGGCCGCAAGCGCGCGCAAGTTGTGGTGACCGGGCCGAACGACAATCAGGCGATGGTGGCGATGGCGGACGCAGCGGCTGCGGTGCGCGCGACAATGCCCGGCGAGGAAGAGGGAACCAGCCTCGAAAGCCAAGGGAAGTTTATGGTGCGCGGGCTGGGGGCGAATGCACACACGATTGAGCATGTCTCCACCGGCTCGGTGTTTCGCACCTATCCGGGCACGGCCAAGCAGATCAGCGGGCCGCGCCCTGATTTTGTGTTTGTGGATGAGGTGCACGAGCTGGCCACCACGGCGTTGATTGATATGTGGCAGGCCAGCCTCGCCAAGAATGCGCGCGGCGGGATGTTGATTGCCTGCACCAACACCCCGGCGCAGACGCAGGCTGTGGGCACCTATTATTCGGAGCGGGCGCAGCGGGTGGTGCTGGGGCAGGATCAGAATGATTCGCTGTTCGTTCTCATCACCCGCGTTGATGTGCTCGACCGCGAGACGGTGTTTGATAATGAGTGCGCCTGGATCAAGAGCATGCCGGCGCTGGGGGTGACGTTCCCAGCCGAGAATGTGCGGCGCGAAGTGATCAAGGCGCGCAACAACCCAGCCGAAGCGGCGCGGGTGAAGCGGCTTTACATGGGCATCCCCACCGGCTCGGTGGACTTCTGGCTTGATGATCCGACGATGTGGGATGCCTGTCTGGGCGATGTGGTGCCGGCGATGAACGTCAACCTGCCGTGCTGGCTGGCGCTTGATCTGTCGGACAAGCACGACCTTACGGCGCTATCGGCGGCGTGGAAGCATGACGATGGGCGGGTGGATCTGTTTAGCTGGTATTGGACTTGCGAGGCCAACCTTGAGACGCGCGCCAGGCAGGACGGCATGCCCTATCCGCTGTGGCGCGATGAGGGCCATTTGTTTGTGGTGCCGGGCGCCAGCATCTCGAAGGATTATGTTGCCGACAAGGTGGCGGAGATTTTTGCCGAGCAGCGCGTGGAGTTTCTCGCGTTTGACCCGGCGGGCATGGCGAGCTTTGAAGAGGCCTGCCAGCGCGTGGGGCTGCCGGTGTGGCGCTTCAAGGGCGGCGATCAAAAGACGGGGCAGGGGCTGAAGCTCGTGCCGCACAGCCAAGGCCTGCGCGTCGCCTTCAAGGATGGCCAGCTCAGCATGCCGCGTTCGATTGAATTGATGGAAGACCGAATAAGGGAAAGAACAATCATGATTGACCGATCACCAGTAACCTATGCCTGCGCATCAAACGCAAAGCCGCTGATGGATGGCACGGGCAACCGCGCCTTTGACAAGCAAAATAGCCGTGGTCGGATTGACGGCTTGGTTACGTCAACCATGGCAGTCGGCGCCACCGATGTTGCGGAAGTCAAGAAAAAGACCGCTTCTATTGTGACGCTTTGAGCGGACGGGAGGAATCCTGATGGGATTGCGGACCCGCCTCGATTGGCTATGGCCGGCCGCGCCTGAGAGGGTGGAGGCCAAGGCCTCCATCGCGCCCGGCGGCGCGGGATGGTTGCAGATGCTTCTCGGCTATGGCTCGTCAAAGGCCGGGCAGGATATCACTATCCAAACGGCCATGGAATGCACAGCATGGCTCTGTGGTGCCCGCGTAATCTCTGAAGGCTTGGCGCAGGTGCCCTGCCGGCTAACCCAGCATCTCAAGGACGGCTCGCGCAGATTGGCAAAGGAGCATCCGCTTTACGAAATTCTTTATCGAAAGCCTAATTTTTGGCAGACGAGCTTTGAGTTCCGAGAGCAGATTGCCCTGCATTTGATTTTTACAAATAATGCCTACGTGGTCGTTACTCGCAATGATAAAGGCGAGGTCTTGGAGTTGCTGCCGTTCGAGCCGGGCACCGTGAGCGTAACGCATAACAGTGACATGACAATCTCATATCGAGTCAGCCTCGCTGATGGTCGCTCTATTGCTGTTCCGATGAGTGATATGTGGCACATTCGAGGGCCGTCTTGGAATGGCTGGCTCGGGCTCAACGCGGTGCATCTCGCGCGTAACGCGCTCGGCCTTTCGATTGCTGCGGAAGAGTTTGGTAGCGAGCTGTTTGCAAATGGTGCGCGGCCGTCCGGGCTCTTGGTGAACGAGAGTTCTGAAGACTTGTCGGTAGATCAAGTGACCCAGCTTCGGGAACAATTTGAATCGCTCCACACCGGGCGCGGGCAGCGGATGCGCACCGCCGTTCTTTCGGGAGTGAAGTGGGAGCCAATATCGGCAACAGCGGATGAGGCGCAATTTATCGAGTTGCGCAAATTTCAGATCACCGAAGTTGCGCGCAGCCTTCGACTTAATCCGATCATGCTGATGCATCAAGACGGCACGACAGCCTATGCCAGTGTTGAACAGATGTTCCTGGCACACGACACCCATAGCATGGGGCCTTGGTATGAAAGAATTGAGCAATCCGCCGAGTGCAATCTGTTGACGCCAGCCGAGAGGCGAGATGGTTATGAAATCGAATTGGTGAGCACGGGCCTTGTGCGCGGCACTTCAAAAGAGCGCGCGGAGACCAACCAAATACTGGCGCAGAACGGCGTTATCTCAATCAATGAATGGCGCGACGAAGACGACTACGGACGCCTTTCGGGCGCTCAATATGATCGGCCGCGCCGCGCCGCCAATCTTTACGGACCCGACCCCACGGAGGAACCTTCATGACGACTTATCTTGTTGAAGGTCGCACCGACATCGACCGCATCGATGCTATCGATTGGCAGGCCGCAGAGGCGGGGCTTGGCGGGAACGGTAACATTATTGGCGAATTGGTTTTGCAATCAAAAAACAAAACATTCGCCTTTGGGATGGAAGAGCTGAAATTTAACACAGACGACAAGGAGTCCATGACTTTTACGGGATATGGCGCGGTTTTCGGCAACATCGATAACAGCGGCGATCTTATTTCGCAGGGTGCGTTCTCAAAAACCCTGCAGCAATTCAAGACAAAAAGTCAGATGCCGCCGATGCTTTACGAGCACGGCTCAAAAGGCGGCGGGCCGGCGATGCCTGTTGGGGTTTGGACAGGGCTGGCGGAGGATTCGCACGGCTTGAAAGTTGAAGGACGGCTAGCCGAAACGAGCATGGGCCGTGACTTGTATGTGCTTCTCAAGGCTGGTGCTATCGCAGGCCTATCGATTGGATATCGGGTGAGGGAGATTGGCCGCCCCGAAGCGGGATCGGACGTGCGGCGAAACATTAAGTCCGCGGACCTGGTTGAGATTTCACTTGTAAACGATCCAATGAACGAAATGGCGCGGCTGCTTTCCGTCAAATCGGCCGACGACATTATAACCATTCGTGACCTTGAGAAGACCTTGCGGGACGTAGGGCATTCCAGGGCCGATGCAGTGCGCATTTGCGCACGCTTTGAGGCCAAAGCTGACCAGCGGGACGCTGGGGAAGAAGAGGCTATCCGCAGGGCGCTACGGCGCAATCTTTCCCTAATCAATCAAAAATAAGGATCACAATCATGACCACTGAAATCCAAGGGCTCATCGAAGAGCAGGGCAAGGCTTTCGCCGAGTTCAAGGCGAAGGTTGATCTGGAAATTTCTGGCAAGGCCGATGCGGTTATTGCCGATGAGATCAAGACACTGAATACCGCCCTCGATACCATCGGCGCGAAGTTGAAGGACATGGAGGCGAAGGCCGCGCGGCCCAGTGCTGCGGCAGAGGCCGATGCGGTGGGTGTTGAGCAGAAAGCAGCGTTGCGGGAATACTTCCGCACTGGCCGGCTTGACCCCAAGTTTGAGGCCAAGGCCGCAACCACCACGACGGATGCGAGCGGCGGGTTTGCAGTCCCCAAGATCATCGATCCGGTGGTTGTCAATCGGCTGGTGGATATTTCGCCGGTTCGTTCTGTGGCTCGCGTGGTTCAGGCCGCCAGCCGCGACTATCGTATCCTTGTTAATCGGCGCGGCACTGGCGCGGGCTGGGTTGGCGAAACCGCAGCACGCCCCGAAACCAACACGCCTATTTTGCAGGAAATCGCGCCGCCGTCTGGCGAACTTTATGCCAACCCGGCGGCGACTAATGTCATGTTGGAAGATGCTTTCTTTAATGTGGAATCTTGGATCGCCGACAATGTTGACACGGAATGGGCGCGCGCCGAAGCGGCGGCATTCATCACCGGCGACGGGACCAATAAGCCGCAAGGCTTCATCAAGGGCACGCCTGTTGCCACAGGCGATGCAACCCGTGCTGCTGGGGTTCTGCAATTCACAGCATCCGGTTCGGCCGCCACGCTGCCAACCACGCTTGATCCCTATGTTGATATCGTCGCTTCACTGAAGGCCGGCCACCGCGCCAACGCTATTTGGATGCTGTCCAAAACTTCGGTTGCTTCCATTCGGAAGGTCAAGGCCAGTGATGGGCAGTTCCTCTGGCAGCCATCCTTGCAGGCCGGCATGCCCGCGACGTTCATGGGGTATCCGGTGGTTGAGGCGGAAGACATGCCCGCTGTGGCTGCCAATGCTTTCCCGGTGGCATTCGGCAATTTCATGGCCGGCTATGTGATCGTGGATATGGGCTCGCCGGTTGTGATCCGCGATGTCTACAGCAACAAGCCTTTTGTTCATTTTTACTCTTGCAAGCGGGTCGGCGGTGATTTGGTGGATGCGGAAGCCATCAAGTTGCTCAAGTGCGCGGCCTGATCTGACTGACAAGTTGGCGCTGCTGCGGCCTGAGAACGGCCGCAGCAGCGCTTATTTTTGAGAATGAGAAAGGCTTGAGCTATGGCGAAGTTTGCGACGGATGCGGTTTTGGATGGCAGCCTTGCTGTTATTGAGACTGCGGTTGAGATGTATGTTTGTGAGGGGCAGCCGACTGACCGGGCCGATGCGATCACGCGTGCGGCGGCGGGGGCGATCACGTTGGACAGCGGTGATTTTTCGATTGCGACCAGCGGCGCTGCGCGGGTTTTGACTGTGGCGGCGCAGACGGTAGATGCAGACGAATCGCGCGCTGTTGATCATGTCGCGTTGTGCACGGGCTCAGCGCTGTTGTTTGTGACGACCAGCCCTGCCCAGAACGCGAATGACGGCGGGGAAATCTCCGTCGCTGCCTTTGACATCACGGCCTCGGCGCCGGTTTGAACGCAGGTGTGATGGGGGCATAGCCCATGGCAATCATCTCCGCACAAATCGAGAGCAATGGCTGGGTGCTGCGGCTTGTCGTTTCGGGCAGCGCTGGCGGCTTTGCGGATTATCCGCTGACGCCAAACGCAACGCCCAAGCTGACGCTGAGCGCCTCGCACGCGGGGTTTGCGCCCTCTGGCGGGGTGGCAGCGACGGCGACTCTGGTGCGGCAGATTGTCGGCACCATCCCGCTGCGCAATTCTGTGCTGCTGTCCGACCCCACCGCGCGCACCATTGATGAGACGGCCTCGGGCAGCAACCGGCAAATCCGCATCGCGCTGGCAGAGACCGTCTATGCCACCGATACCAGCCTTTCGCTGGCGGTGCTGGCGGGCTGGCGGACGGGTGAG